>Ga0164318_10000678_pt1 | contig 27334 bp, 23 predicted proteins | sample GuaBasSedimGuay9_FD_113734 | JGI IMG/M metagenome (GOLD analysis project Ga0164318, IMG submission 113734) | Subseafloor sediment microbial communities from Guaymas Basin, Gulf of California, Mexico - Guay9, Core 4571-4, 0-3 cm | ecosystem: Environmental > Aquatic > Marine > Hydrothermal vents...
AATTGCGGGAACCCCCTTAGAGTCATAAACTACTACTTACAGATAGAAATATACTGTAATACTTGTGAGGTAATATTCTCAACAAGCATAGTAAAAACTCAATAGTATGTATAATGGGTAATCGACGCAGCGAAGTACCTACGGCATGTAAATCATGTACAGGTATGTGTTCAACGACCAACCGCTAACCACGGTGTAGGGCTCAAGTGAGTGGGTGTATTCCCTTAAATCGAAATGTTAGATACCTTAGTATTAATTTATAGGTAAAGATATGGTCTACTCTATGATGAAAGTCATAGCTGATTGGTTACGTCATACATATAGACGTTATAAATAAACCAATCGCATGTTAAAGAGAGATAACCTCAACGCTTAACGTGGAATATAAAGGAAGGGTATAATATGTGAAATTCGTAAAGACGAGGATATGCCAGTAGATAAGAACGGTGTTAGAGCTGATATTATAATGGATCCGTCGTCTACGATATCTAGAATGAACGTAGGCAGGCTTTATGAAGCATACATAGGATCTTCATCAAGGATTGTTAAGAAGCACGTTACAGACGAGTTAAAGCGTCAGCATGGTGAAATTAGTAATAGAAATTTAATTAAGAAAACAAGTGATGATGATCTTAAGAAACTTTTTAATTATGTGTTAGAGTATTTATCTATTTTTAATAACTTACAGTTTAAACAATATTCTTATATTAAAAACGATGTGAGAATTGTATCTGAAATTTTATTAGAAGTGTTGAATAATGAGTTATATGTATTTATGCCTATTGATAATGAAAATGATGCTGCTACTATAACAGATGTGATAAGTAATAGTAAATTTACTCCATTGAAAGATAAAATAACTTATAATATAAATGGGGTTAAAAAAACGTCAGAAGATGATATAAGCATAGTTCCAATGTATATAATCTTGCTATCTAAACTTGGTGATACATGGCTATCAACGTCTAGTAGTAAGGTAAATCATTTTGGTATTCCAATTGGATTATCTAAAGTGAATAAGTATAGAGTACCATGGTCAGATAATCCTACTAAAAATATTTCTGAAACAGAAGGTAGATTATTCGCAGGTTATGCAGGTAGGACAGCGTTAGCTGAGTTAAAAGATCGAGCAAATTCAATGAACACTCATAAACACATTTATAGAAATATATTAAAATCTGATATACCAAGTAATATTGATAATATAGTAGATAGGAAAGTTGTTCCATACGGAGGAGATGATTCGTTAAATCTGGTAGACAGTATTTTACTTTCTGGTGGATGTTGTATTTCATTTGTGGAAGAAAAAAGATAGTTAATAAAAAAAGGAATTATGTATGACCGTAGAAAATCTTTTAAAAATGTTACCTAGTGAAATAAAGAATAGAATTAAAACACCAGTAATGTTAGAGTTTGAAGATGGTGAAAAAATAGAATTATTACCAACTGAATTAGTTTTAAATAGGTATGTATGGAATTTATTCCTAAGACACGTTAGAATACCGATAGTTAAAAAACATAGTATTACATCATACATGTCTAATAACATGTTTAATGGTGGTACTATAAATAAAACATTTAGTAATATACTATATGACATAGTATTATTTGAAAAGAGTAATGGTACGTTAACTCAAGATAGAGTTTCTAATATACATAAGATAATGTTTGAAATAAATAATTCAATATATTCAGAACTTGGATACGATGTTTCAGAGTCAGTTATTAATATAGATATTTTAGATTTACTTACAATTCAATTAGATCCAGAATTAATGGATGATATGAAAAAAGTTAAAAATGAACTTTCAGTAGATAGTATTGACAGAGCTTATAATACGCTAGATAGAATAATTAGAACTAAGAAAGAGTATAGTAACAACTCTTTAGGTAAAGCATATATATCTGGCATGGTAAATGATAGACAAGTTAAACAGGTATTAGGACCCAGGGGATTTGTTACAGAAATAGATTCTTCGATTTTTAAATATCCTATTTCTAACTCATTTACTTTAGGTATGAAGGATTTATATAGTTTTTCTACTGAAAGTAGATCAGCGGCAAAAGCTTTAGTTCAAAGTAACATTGCTATTAAAGAATCTGAGTACTTTGCTAGGGAATTGCAATTAACAACAATGTTTATAGAGCGGTTAGAATATGTAGATTGTGGTAACGTTGATTATATAGAGTGGATGGTTAGTCCTCCTATTAAAACAGATCATGTCACTACGTATGATGGTGATTTAAAACATTTAATAGGCAAGCAATATAAGTTAAGACCTAATGATGGATGGATTACCATGATCGGTAATGAGGTTGAACTTTTTAACAAGAAAATTTTATTAAGATCTGTAATTCATTGTAAATTAGATAGAAAACATAATGTATGTATTGGGTGTTATGGTGAAACAGGACATTCAATACCAGGTGCAGCTAATGTTGGTCATATATGTGGAACTACATTATCTAGTAAGGTATCACAGGCAATTTTATCAACAAAACATTTAACAGCATCTGCCACTTCAGGTAATGTTACATTAGATGATATAACTAGTAAAGTATTTACTGTAAAAGGTAATGGTTATTCGTTTAATAACGACATTTCAAAAGACGTGGATTCTGCGTTACTTATAATACCGCAAGAGTTTTGTCCAGGTCTTAGAGATCTAACTAGTGTTGAGATAGCTAAGAACGTAGATCCTGAGAAAATTTCTTCCATTGAATATGCTACAGTTGAACTATGGAAAGATGGTGAAGTTGAGCGGTTACCAGTAACTCTTTTAAATGGAAATAGAAAAGCTGTTTTTGAAACAAGGTTCTTAGAGTACATTGCTAGAAATGGAGTTAGAATAGATGAAAATTTTAATTATGTTATAGATATGAGTAAATGGAAAATTGCTTCAAACATGATATGGTTACCTGAAGTTGAATTTAGTTATTTTACCCTATTGAAAGAAATTAAGAAGTTAATTATAAATAACAGATTGATTAGTAGTGAAAAACCCAGTGAGTTAGTTCGTAAGTTATTTACACTAGTTAATAGTAAATTATCTGTTAATATAGCATCTTTAGAAGTTATTGTGTTAGCGTTTATGGTTAAGGATCTTGATAATAAAAACTACGACTTAATAAAAGGTGAGGCTGATGCTAAGTTAACTAACATGCTTTCTGCTATTGATGGTAGAAGTCTTGGTGCTGGTTATGGATTTAGAGCTTTAGTTAGTAAGGTATTTAGACCAAATGTATTTTCTGAAGATAATAAAGTATCGCATCCACTGGATGTTTTATTTAAGAGTAATGATGTAATTAATAAAGAATTACATTTAGAAAAATATGATTATACATAGGACTAATGATAATTATTGAACACATATTATAGTGAGTACATATGTACTCACTATATGTTTTTTTATTCCATGAATAAACGTGCATATATTATAAATATAGATAGTAAAACATAAAGGATTAAAATGGGTATAGAGATAATAATAAGAAATCTATCATTCATAGTTATAGTGCATGATAATAGATTTAAAAAAATGATATCAAATTTTAAAGTAAATTTCTATACATTTAGTAAAATACCAGATCATCGTAATAAAGGTAAAATGAAGAATATTTTAGATAAAATTTATACAGGTGGTAATGAGATAAATGATGAATTTATATTTAATATAAGTACATTTGAAACTTTTCTTCAACACATTAAATACCATGGTTTATCAAAAAATGATATTAAAATGGTAGATATGAGAAGAGACGATTTTGAAAAAGTAAATATTAAAATGGATACTGAAAAAAAATCTAGAGTAGATCAGAAAAGATTTATAAAAGCCATTTGTAAGAAAAAAGGAATACAGACAAGACTAGTGGATCTCCAGATGGGTAAGGGAAAATTTCTTTCTAATGATACTTTAATAAAAATTCCTAATTTAATAATAGGTGAAAGTTGGAAATCCATAGGATCACTAGTTATTGGAGATAAGGTAATAGGAAGAGACGGTTTACCAACTAATGTTATTGGTGTTTATCCACAGGGTGTTAAGCCAATTTATAAAATAACATTTAGTGATGGACGTAAATCAATGGCTGGTGGTGAACATCTATGGGAGGTTATCAGTCCTACTTGGAATGATAGGAATGTTAAGAAAAAAGGAATTTCACCAAACGTTAGTAAGGTATTAAATACTTTAGAAATAAAAGATTTAATAGATAAGAATAATAGATTATATATTCCACTATGTGAATCTGAAAAATCTAAAGATATTCCCTTACCGATGGATCCTTATTTAGTTGGATACGTACTTGGTAATGGATCAATAACATCTGGGTCATTAGACATCATGACTTCTGATACATGGGTGACTAAAGAGATAAGTGAAATAATATCAGATGATTATCGTATAAAACATAGTGGTAAGTATAAGTTTTCAATTGTAAAAAAAGAAAATAGTAAAAAACGTAATAAGTATGTTACTATTTTAAAAGAGCTTTTTATACCGGGGAAACATGGTTATAAGAAAAATATACCAAGAATTTATTTTAATGGATCTACTAGACAACGATTAGATCTTTTACAAGGATTAATGGATAGTGGTGGAATTATGGGTAAAGAAGGACATGCTTCTTACTCCACATCTAGTCATGAGTTATGTGATGATGTTAGATTGTTAGTTAGATCACTAGGTGGAATGGCTAGTGTAAGTGTTAAAAAATCTACATATACTTATAAAGGTGAAAAATTAAAAGATAGATTAAATTATAATATAGGTATACGAATTAAAGACATTAATTCCATCTTTAGATTACCTAGAAAAAAGAATTTAACGTCAGTTGAAAATCAATATACTAAATACCTAAAGTTAGGAATAAAGTCTGTAGAATATGTATATGATGCAAAAGCTACTTGTATAGCTGTAGATAACGCGGATAAGTTATATGTGTCCGAGGATTTTATAGTAACACATAATACATTTATTGCAGCTAGTTCATTCGTTAAAATTAAAAACAGGGTTGGTATTTTAGTACTTCCTAAGTACATAGAAAAGTGGATAGGTGATCTTAAGGAGCTTACTAATGCTACTGATGATGATATTTTAATTATAAGTGGTGGTGATAGTCTTAGAAAGCTTTTAGACATGAAGGATAATGATGAAGTAATACCTAATTATATAATATTTAGTAATAGAACATTTTCTAATTATGTTAAAGAATATGAATCACTCGTGATAGAAAGTCTATTTACATATTCCGTTAAACCCATGGATGTTTGTGAATACCTAAACATTGGTACTATAATAGTTGATGAAGTTCATCAGGAATTCTATTCTGTATTTAAGAACCTACTATACTTGGATCCAGAATACTTCATAGGATTATCAGCTACATTAATTACACAAGATAAACGACTTAATAAGATGTATGATATCTTATTTCCTAAAGAATCAAGATTAAGTTTTTTAGCATATGATATGTATATAAATGTTTATTCTATATCATATACAATGAGTAGAATGACTGGTATTAGATATGATACAAATCGAGGTTATAATCACATTATGTTTGAACAGAGTCTTATTAGAAATAGTATTTTACTTGAAAGTTATATAAAAATGATAAAATATTATACTGATAAAGAATATATAAGTAGAAAGAAAGATGGTCAGAAGTTAATTATATTTGCTGCTACTATAGAATTTTGTACAATACTTACAAATGAGTTTAAATATTTTTATCCTAAGTTAGATGTTAGAAGATATATCGGAGATGATCCATATGAAAACGCAATAGATGCAGATATTAGAATAACTACAATTAAATCAGCTGGAACTGCATTAGACATCCCTAATTTAATAACAACTATTATGACTACATCAATTGGTAGTGAACAAGCTAATTTACAAGCTCTTGGTAGATTGAGAAAGATAGATGGAGTAGATGTTAGATTTATTTATTTATGGTGTGAAAATATAAGACCACAGGTTAAGTATCATTATGCTAAAATGGAAGTATTTAAAAATAAAGTAAAAAATTATTATTTAGATAGATATACAGGCTTAGTAACAACTTAAAACACAGTACTCTTTTTTGAGTACTGTGTAGTTATTATTTTATTTATACAAGTAAAGATTTCATAAATAGTTTAAATGATGTAAAAGAAAAAATATAATAAAAGGGAGAAATCATGATTCTATTGGTAATGTCTGATCCAACTAATGTATCAGAAGAAGATTTGAATTTAAATCATTTATCTACCGTTTGGCAGATAGCAGAAGATAATGACTTTAATAACATTATCTGGGAATGGGTAGAAGATGATGTTTATTTAACAAGTAAGGAAGCCTCTGTTACATTAATGGAAGAAGTTTCATATTATGCAAGAGCTAGATATGTATATGAAGAAGGTCTTTCTAAGTGGTCTAATGTAGATATACTTATTAAACCAGCTACTATTTTAGAAACCAGTTTACCAAGAATAGTACCGACTCCTGTTATTAGAACTGATTTTAATAAAGATGAGCATCCGTTTAGTTTATTTAAAATGTACATAGATAACGATTTCACATTCCCTAGAAACGTACATATATCTACTACATGGTTAATTGAAGATGATGAAGGTACTGTAATTTTTCATTCTAAAGAAGATACTAATAATTTAACAGAAATGATTTATACTGAATTTTTAAATACTAATAAAGTATATACAATACGTGCTAAGATTCATTTGATAAGTGGTGACGTCAGTGAGTTGGGTGGTATAAATATTTATGTAAGTCATAATAGAAATCATGATATATTATTTTTACGTAGTAAGTATTTTGCAATAGCTGGAAATGTTAAAATGAGATTAGAACGAGTTGCCAATTATCAATATGCTGAGATAGAAGTATATGAAGATTTTAATTCTATTTTAACAATTAATAATAATGAAGTTGACTTAGACATGAATACTTTAAACTTAACAGTTAATAATAAATATTTAGTTAGAAATAAGGTTATAACTAGTGATGGTATAATTAATGAAAGTTCTTTTTATATTATAAGGGTAATGTCAGATTACACTGTAACATGTTCTAGGTTTGAGTCAGAGTTTCCTTTATTATTCTGTAATGAAGATCAAAATGCTTGTGGTAGTTTTCCAATAGATTTCCCAGTAAATTTTAAAACGGAAAATGATCATCCAATATCGTTTCCATTTGAATCTTGTGATTAATAATTTTTATGAATAAGATAAATGGTGTTTAAATGAAAATAAATAAATAAAAAAGGGTTTAATAATGATTAAAGTTATTACATATACTACGTTAGATAATATTGCTACTGTAGATGAATTAGATGATGCTAATGATTTGTTTAGAAAAAATACAAGACTTAGAGATAAAAAAGAAGTTATTGATAAAAGTTTAATTCAGAATAAAGAAATTGATGAGGTTGAAATTGAAGATTTTATCTTTACTGGCGGATTTAAATTGTTATCTAAGTGGAAACTAGATGTTTGGAATAAAACTCAAATTAGAAATGCTGAAGTTTTAGCAGAACAATTAATTAGTATTAAAGAAAAAAAATTAAATACAATTATAAGTGGAATTAATAGAACTCTTGTTATTGGAGATAATACTTTTTCAATAGATAGAATTGATATTCAAAAGTATAATGAAGCTACTAATATTAGTGATGGCATGGGTATTAATGTAAAATTAAGATCAATTGATGGTGATATTGAGTTAACTATTATAGAAGCTAGAGCTATAATTAAAGAACTTTCTGAGAAAGCTCTTTCTGAATATTGGAGATTTAATGATTTTGTAGACTTGTTAAATAGTGCTTCTACTAAAGAAGTTGTAGATTCTTTAGTATTTTAAAAAAACACTCATGGATAATCTTTAAAGATTATCCATGAGAATTATTTTTAAATGAATAAATAAATAAATAAAGGAATGTCAAAATGTTAAATATGACTAATAAGGAAAATGATAATAGTGGTGTAGCTGGTAAGTTAAATGCCAACGAGTGGAATAAACTAATAAACGTTTTAAATAGAGTAATAACTTCAACTGGCGATGTAATGGGTGATGATTCTGATGAACAATTTTTAAAAGCTATCGATATATTTACAAAACGTAGTGTATATTCAGATAATGGTAACGTGAATCAAATAAGTTTATCAAGACCAGGAGGTATTATAGTTAACGATAATTATATTGACGGTTCTGAACTTAGATTTATTTCAAAATATTCTAATACAGGTTCTACTACCATACACGTCGATAACTTAGCTGACTTAACACTTAAGTTAAATGGAGTTGATTTAGTTGCAGATGATATTTTAGGTGGATATTTATATAGTGGAGTAATCGATACTAGTGCGGGTGTTGTTAATATGGTTAAAGTAGCCAGTGGTAGTTCTACAACATTAGACGGAAATACTGTAGAGGATTTAACTTCTTTAATAGTGGATACTATAAGTAATGGTGCAGGTTCAGCTTACGATACTCTAAAAGAAATTCAAACTGAGCTTGAAAATAATGATGATGACATCAGTACTATTATGACCGCGTTAAATACGAAGGCTGGTAAAAACGGTAGTACAAGTAATTTATTTAGTGTAAAAAATGCTACTGATACAGGACATGCGGTAGCATACGGTCAAGCTAATGGTCGATACGCATATAAAGCAGGTACTGCAACACAAGTATTTAGTGTAGAATCTGCTACTGCTAATGATCATGCTGTAAGTAGAATATTTGGTGATGGTAGATACGCATTAAAGGCAGGTAGTACAAGTAATTTATTTAGTGTAAAAAACGCTACCGCCACAGGACATGCAGTGGCGTTTGGACAAGCTAATGGTCGATACGCATATAAAGCAGGTACTGCTACACAAGTATTTAGCGTAGAGTCTGCTAGTGCTGATGATCACGCCGTCAGTAGAATATTTGGTGATGGTAGATACGCATTAAAGGCAGGTAGTACAAGTAATTTATTTAGTGTAAAAAATGCTACTGCCGTAGGACATGCGGTAGCATACGGTCAAGCTAATAGTCGATACGCATATAAAGCAGGTACTGCAACACAAGTATTTAGTGTAGAATCTGCTACTGCTGATGATCACGCCGTCAGTAGAATATTTGGTGATGGTAGATATGCATTAAAAATTTATAGTGGCACTAAAGCAGCTTATGGTCTTACTGATTCTGCTTATAGTGTTATAGGTACTATGGTGTTTGCTGTGTCATACACCACGGGTATAACAGCAGGTGAGACGACGGCTGCTAGTAATCTAAGTGTGTGTGGTATAAAGTTTACTAATAATACTGATTCTGAATTACAAACTGGTGAAGATCTTGATGCAGGTACTTGGATGTGTTTAGGGTATGCTAAATATGATGGTACAGCTACTTTATGGCAACGAGTGGCTTAATTAAAAATAATAAAGGATTAAAATGAGTAATTTTAAAAACGCTAAATTTATTAAAAACGGTTTAATAGATTGTTTATACGAACATCCTAGTTTAGGATGGATTCCAATAACATTGTCTTCAACAGATGAACTTACAAAAAATTTATTTGATGAAATAACGGATAGTGATGTTATAATTGAACCTTATAATAAATCCATATTGCTTGTCAGAAGAGATAAGTTGAAAGAGATTGTTATAAGTAATACTTTAGAGATAGATTCTAAAATATTTTCAACAATTAGAATAGATATTAATAAGTATAAAGAAGCTACTGACATTTCTGAAGGCATGGGAAACGAGAATGTTGATCTATATACAGGTTCTGGTAAGTGTAGTTATACAATAGCTGAAGCTAGACAAGTATTGAAAACACTGTCTGAAAAAGCGTATGTTGATTATTGGATAAAAAGAGATTTTATAGACATGGTTAACTCACTTGAAGTTGCATCTGACATAGAAGATTTAAAAGCTCCTGGTAATTAAAGTACTTTATAATACCTGTCATAAATGACAGGTATTATATTTATTTTTTTATGATAAAATAATAAAGGAAATAATGTGAGTATAAAATTTATATATGGATTTATTCCAATAAAGATAAGACAGGTAGTTAGAACTGGTAATGAGAATAATGTGTTTATAATTAACATGGATAATAAAGAAGTATTAAAAGATGTTAATTATGAACTCATGATAAGTAAAATGAAAATAAGAACTCTTGGTTTACATAGTGTGTTATATAAATTTAATATAGAATATAGGATTAGTTCTGAATTAAAGGCTTTTGAAAACGTAGTTTTAGTTAATAATAAATCAATAGGTACTTTAAATAGAATTTCTCATTATTTTAAAAATAAATTAAAATTAGGTTTAAGTAATGATGAGATAAAAAGTATTGTTTTTAAATATTATTTATAGAGGGTGGTTATAAAATGAAAAAAATAAGAATTAGTTTATATAATGCTAATGTAAATGTTTCTAAAAATACAATATATGATGAATTAATTAAATTTTGGCAATATCTATTTACAAGTAATAAATATTATATATACACACACTGTGAATTAGTTATAGATGGTGTATTTTACGGATCAACTCCGGTTGATGGTGGTGTTAGGAAGAAAAATGTTAATGGTAATCAAAGTCATTGGAATTATATAGATTTTATGGTAACAGAGGATGAGCATGTGAAATTAAAAACTTATGTTAATTCTATGTTAGGTGTAAAATACGGGTGGTATGGAATTTTCTTATCACAATTTTTACCACTTCATTTAGAAGATAAAGATAGAGTTTATTGTGCAGAATTTATAGTAGATTGTTTAAATTCTACTGGTATAATAGATTTTAATAACTATTCTTCAATGTATGATGTTGAGGATCTTGTTAACGAGGTAATGAATAAACTACCACACGCGGTTATAACTAATTTTAAGAATATTAATATAGCCGACAGTGACGTTAAAAATGGGTTTTTAAAATATTTTAAAAAAAAGGGATAGTGATGAAAAACTTTAAAAATGATTTTATAATAACTCCATCTGAATTTAATGAAATGATTGAGGAGGTTAAAAAAATACATGTTTATAATAAAACATCTGATGATAAGATAGATTCTATAAGTAGTTTAATAGATAAAGTTGTAAAACCTTTAATAGAATCTATGATTCAAGATAGAATTTTTACACAAAACGATATTGTAATAGAAAGTAAGTCAAGAGATGTATTGGTAACAATTGATTGTACTAACAAAGAACTTACTGCAAATTTAGGAACTATGGAATATGGTCAAAGAATCACAGTTTCAAAAGTTGATGGTGGATTAAACAATTTAATATTAATCTCACCAGAAGAAACAACTTTTTGGACAGGTGATAATGAGATTAGATTAACAAGTAAATATGATACAGTTACATTTATGAGAATTAGTGATACTGTAATAATAGGAGTGTAAGATGTTATTGACAAATGAACAAAGTGTGGTAGAGGATTTAGTAAAGAATATAGGATATTTAAAAACAGTTCCTATTAATAATGATCATGTTGATTTTTATTCTAAATTAGGAATTAAATTTGGTTATAAAGAATCTTTATCCATGGGTGTAAATAGACCTACGTTCTTTATGGAGTATGAAGATGGTGAGTTTTTAGCATTACAGTATTATGGTCAGCCTAAGATTTTTAGTAAAGATGGTGCAATTACAGGAACAGTTGATATTAAATACGAAATTCCTAGAATTGATAATGAAGGAATTGCTTATTGTTCTGGTGGAGATTATGATAAGACTACTGGTAAATTAGCAGTAGCCATGTATGGTGGTGGTTTTGTAAGAGTGTATCAAAATAATTATGATAACACGTTTACCTTCTTATACAGTGTTGGTACCGGTGGTAGAAGTAATGATGCATTTTTAGATAATGGTGGCATTCTATACTGTCCACGTGACGCTAAATGGCTTCCTAACGGAAACTTGATGATAAGTAACTATTACGGTAAATATGAAGTTGACGACTATTCTACAGGGTATATAATGGAAGTATCTGGTGATGATGGAACTCCTGTTAGAAAAATGTTTGGTAATGAAGATAGATATAGTAAAGCTGTTCTTGGTAATAGTTTTATGTATAGACCAATGGGTATGGAAAGAGATAAGCGTAATCCTAATCATTTTTATATATCAGAATACGGTGCATCTAGATTAATGAAAATTGATGTAGAGACATGTAAGGTTATTCAAGAATTCATTAATCCAGAAGGTTTTGCACCGAGTGGTATGTGGACTATTGGTGTGGTAGATGACGGTAATACTATCGTAAGAAGTAATGATAGGAATGAGTTAATAGCTCAGGATATTAAAACAGGTGAGTTAAAGTGGATTAAGAATTCTTTAGATGGTGATTTTTCTTGTAATCACGGTGGGTCTTGGTCATATGGAAATATTTTTCAAATTGATTCTGATAGATTTGTAATGTCAGATTGGAATAAAAACAGGGTTTCATTTGAAACAGATGTGGATGAATTTCTAATTCAGTACGCATCACCAATATCGGATTCAACGTTGTTACATGCTTTAATTTCAGAATTTGAAATAATGAAAATTTGGGGAGCTGTTGGTGACGTAGAAGAAGAATTATTTAGGACTACTGTAAAAATTAAAGATATACCATTAGTTACTGACGTTTTAGTGGAATTAAGAAGAAGGTAAAATCTATCTAGTAGCTTTTTTGCTACTAGATAGATTTTTATTAATTTTAATGATGTGAGTTATAATAAAAAGGATATAAAATGACCCTAAGAAAAATAGGTATTAATAACGTAATTACTAACACAGAATTTAATGTATTACTGGATGAGGTAATAAAGATAAAAGATTTTTTAAAAATAGAAGAGATTGAAGAAGAAGAAGTATTGGCAGTGCCGTATCAATTTGCTAGTATGAATAATATAGTTATTACAAATACTGATAACGAGTTAATGTATACAGGTAATAATTATGGTCAATTTGATAATGGTAATGCTAATGATGTTCATGAATTTACTGTTAAAAATATTCCAGATGGTTCTAGATGGGTGGTATCTAATAGAAATTCATTTTTAATTCATGCTGATGGTACACTTGAAGCATCTGGTTATAATTACTATGGTCAACTTGGATTGGGTACACAAGGTAGTTCTGCTGCAGTTCTTAACTTTAATCTAGTAGATGTTGATAATGTTAAGGATGTTGTTATCAATAGTAAATCTACATATCTTTTAAAAAATGATGGTAGTGTATGGAGTGCCGGTGGTAATCAACATGGTCAATTAGCTATTGGTAATACTAGAGAAGATGCAGATGTTAATCAACCATATTTTATAAATACTTTGTTTACAGGAGTTAAAAGAATAATTACTAATAACAATATGGTTGTTTTTGCTATTAAAGAAGATGGTAGTTTATGGGTAGCTGGTTACGGTGATGATGGGGAGATGGGTACTGGTACTAATGATGACTTAGATATATTTACTGATACTGGTATTACAGGTGTAAAAGATATTCATTTTGGTAAACAGAATACATTTTTACATTTAAAAAACGGCGATGTAATAGCTAGTGGTTATAATGAATGTGGTCAATTCGGTCTAAGTAATACTATTAATTATTTATCTTGGGTAAATTTAGGTATTAAAGTTAAGAAGTTATCGGTTGGAGAAGTGCATACTGCTTTTATAGATATGAATGATATCTTATGGACAATGGGTAGAAATAACTATGGTCAACTAGGTTTGGGTGATAATACAACAACCACTTTTCCAGTTAGTACTGGAATTAAAGTTAGAGAGATATTTACTAATACTGCTAATACATTAATAATTAAAGAAGATGAAAGTGTTTGGATTACTGGTAGTAATTATGATGGACAACTTGGAATAGGTAGTAATGGTAGTGGTAATGATACAAATGTATTTATAAACACAGGATTCTTTGCTATTTGGGCTATACTTACTCAACATAGTACTTACATAATAGATAAAACAACTAATAAGTTACATGTTAGCGGTATTAACATGAATGGTCAATTAGGTATTGGTAGTACGGATGTGGTTAATGCGTTTAGAGATGTTAATGTACTTGTTAAAACATTTGATAAATTTAAAATATTTATTAAAGTAAAAGAAATCCTTACTGGAATAAAAGCTCAAATTGAAGATTCTAAAAAAGATAATTTAGAACGAGTTCGTGATTTTAATTTAGCCGTAAATGAAATTAATAGGTTTAAAAAAGAACTTGGTATTGATGTTATTCATGAAGAAGTTATTAGAGAGGAAACTTTTTTCTTTTATAGTCTAAGTGAAAGTAATGTTGGATTAATAGATAGTGATGGTAATTTTTTAGTTACAGGAAATAATTATAATGGTCAATTAGGTCTAGGTGATACTTACAATAGAAACGCATTTACAGATACTGAATTAGAAGATGTTTTATTTGCATGTATTGGCGAGGATTGTGTATACGCTGTTAATAAAAACGGTGAGTTATTTTCTACAGGACTGAATGATAAAGGTCAATTAGGACTAGGTGATGTTTATAATAGAAGCACATTCACTAATACAGGGGTTACTAATGTACATGAGGTTTATTCATTAGAGGGCGTGACTTATTTAATTAAAACTGATAATTCATTATGGACTGTTGGTGATAACGGTAATGGTCAATTAGGTTTAGGTCATAATAATTTTGTGGATGTGTTTACTGAAGTATTAATTACTGATGTTCGTAAGGTAGTACTTGGAAATGATTACACGTTATTATTGACGCTTGATGGTGACGTGTATTCCATCGGTGATAATAGAGCTGGCCAATTAGGTTTAGGTCATACAAATTCAATTACTAACGATTTTGTTAAAGTAGATGTTAATGATGTTGCAGATATTGTACTTGCATATAGAGCTAGTTTTATAATTAAAGAAGATGGCAGTGTATGGGGATGTGGTAATAACGGTGATGGACTTTTAGGTCTAGATGATTATGATAATAGAAGCGAGTTTATAAACATGAACATAAACGGATCTATTTTAATTACTAATTATAATTCAGATAGTTTATTAATAATTAAACCAGGTGATGTTGTTTGGAGTACCGGTTACGGTTATTATGGTCAATTAGGACTCGGTGATGAGGATAATAGAAATACGTTTACCGATACTGGTGTTACCGGTATTTCATCAGGTATTGCAGGTGATCAAGCAAAGATGCTGCAGAGTAATTCTGGTGGCATACTTGTTACTGGATATAATGATTATGGTCAATTAGGACTTGGTGATAGTGATACTAGATACTTATTTACAAATACTGGATTAACTAGTGTTGTAAGTAAATTTATGATCTATTATAATACATTTGTAATTAAAGATGATGGTAGCTTATGGGTTACTGGTGAAAATTATACAGGTCAATTAGGATTAGGTCATAATGATGAAATTTATGATTTTACTAGAGTACCTAATATAACAGTTAAAAGTAAAGGATAGTACATGCTTTCTGAAGACATAGAAATAAATAATGTTGTAAAAGCTCAAGAATTTAATGCAGCTGTAATAGATTTAATAAAAGTAAAGGATAAACTAGGTTTAGATTTACCAGTTGATCCTAATGCTATTTTAAAACCAAAAATATACGTAGCACTTAATGCTGAAAGTGTTTTTATAAAATTACTTGATAGTACGGTGAAGTCAGTTGGTAATAATGAAAATTTTAATTTATTACTAGATGATAATATAGACAAAAACACATTTACTAAAAGTGATGTAGAGAATATTAAAGAAATCTTTCCGACGAGTGAAAATACGTTTGTTTTAAAAACAGATAATACGTTATGGGGAATTGGTGATAACGGTAATGGTCAATTAGGTTTAGATCATAATAATCTTGTAGAATCTTTAACTAAGTTATCTGTAAATGACGTACGCTCTGTTGTAGTTAATCGAGATAATACGTTAGTGGTTAAAAATGATGATACATTATGGACATGTGGTAGTAATGGTGAATATCTACTAGGAGTTGGTGAAATTGAAGATGTGTTTGCATTTACAGATACTGGTCTAACTAACGTTGATAGAGTTTTTATGAATGATGAATACGCTTTTGCATTACTTAATAATGGAGAATTATATTCGTGTGGGTATAATAGTAGTGGTCAATTAGGATTAGGTGGTGATGTAGGTGTGACATCATTTACAAAAGTAAATGGATTAGTTGTTAAAGATGTATATGTTGGTTATGAGACAACTTTTATAAAAGACGTTGACGGTAGAATTTTAGTTACTGGATATAACGATGAGGGTAATTGTGGTTTAGGTCATAATGACATGGTTACTACGTTTACAGATACTGGATTACGTGATGGTAAGATATTAACTAATAATCATTCTGAGTCAAGTATTCATATATCTGATGATGGAGTTGTTTATGGGTGTGGTTATAATGGTAATTATGATTTAGGTTTAGGTCATAGCGACATTGTGAATGCATTTACATTATTACCAGTTGAAGGTGTTAAAGATGGGATTTTTTTAGAAGATTCTTCAATGTTGATAACTGAGCAAGGTAATGTTTACGTAGCTGGAAACGATGATGATGGCTACATTGGTACTGGTACGGGTAATGTTGTTTCTGTTTTTACTAATTTAGGTATTAATAATGTAGCATTTATTTTATCTACTAATGAATCTACTTACTTGGTTAAGAATGATGGTACTCTTTTGGTTACTGGTTATAATGAAAAGGGTCAGTTAGGATTAGGTCATGAGGATACGGTATATGAATTTATTAAAGTACCTAATGTAGAAATAATAATTAATATTTAAAAATATAAATGCGTAAATATAAATAACATACAGTAGTCTTAGACTACTGTATGATTTTTAACCACTCTAATTTAAATTCATTATTACTTCTACTTAGTTCGTATAATAGTTCAGATTTAAATTTCTTATAATCGTAATTAGCTATATTAATAACCACGTTTTTATTATTTGTTTTAAAAATAATTTTATAAAATCCACCATAAATACTTTTACTACGGTAGTTATAAATGTAGTGTTTATTTACAAGTCTCTTTAATGTCTTATTTACTTTTCTATGGAAGAAAAAACGCGCTATATTCATAGTCCGAATCCATCACTGGTAGTTTCACTGAAACTTCTTATACTATTCTTCTCACCATTCAAGTCGTGTTTAATAGGTCCCCTTTTAGGAAATTTTAACATTGTGAACATTTTATCTTCATCTATAGTAGATGGTAGCCTATGCTTACCACGTTGCACTGTAAGGTATTTAACTTTGTTATTAGTAGCAATGTGTACATATAGTTCTAAATCAATCTCCTGGTCTAACTGAGTACTACCTGAATAATATCCTTTACCCGCAATTTCTTTTACAAACTCTACATCAGGTACTCCGTTTCTAATTAGACGTTTAGAATCAGAACTAAGTTGATGTGGTGTAATTGTTAATATCTTTCTACTACTACCAAAGTTTCTAACTCTTCTAAATAAATCTCTTAAATCAGTACCCATTGGACCATCTTTAATACATCCTGTTGTAGGTAACATTGATAAATAATCTAATCCTAAAACGTTTACTTCGTATCCTTGTGTTTCATATGTTATAATTTTATTAAACACATCCTTATAAGTCCAGTCAGTTGGATTTACTCTTAATATTTTAACATGAAATCCAGTGGCACTTAATTTTTCTTTTACATATGATGTTATATATTTAGAATCTACGTCTTTTATATTAGGTAATTTATCATTTTCATTCATGTATAGATAATTATATATAAACTGCATTATATTTTTTACATCATCTTCAAAACTTATCCATAACATTAATTGCTTTTTATCTTTATGAATTGGATTAGGAGTGTTAAATAAACAAAGTTGTATAAAAAGAGATAACGTAAATCCGGTTTTATATTTATGTTGTAGTGCTCCAACTGTAACAAATTCTCTACGACGTAATCCTTCTTGAACCATTTCATTAATGTCTTGCCATCCAGTTTTTAGAATTCCAACATTAGAAGCTTCTTCTTTTATACTATCTATTAGAGAATTCATATCATCATTATTTTCAAAATCTATTTCATCAACAATAGCTGGATCTAGTGAATCAGTATTTAAATCTAATCCATCTATTTCAGATCTAAGGTTTTCCATGAATGCATTAACATCTGTAATCTGACTTCTTTTATTGGAAAATTCATAACTATATGTATTTAATACTTTCTTAATTCTAAATTCTTTATAATAATTATATAGGAAGTTACTTAATCTTTTTATTCTTTTATTTATATCATCATCATTATCTATGTCATCTAGTCCATCTTTAAAAATTTCTAGAATATGTTCCTCTTCTTTAAGAATTAAACTTAGTGATTGTATAATAATAGTTTTATCAAATTCTTCTGTACTATTATCACACATGTCTAATACATACTTCTTTAAATTATCTATTATATCGTTATTACCTCCAAGTACATTAAAACGTTTACCATCTTCTAACGTATCTACTATTTTTCTAGCTAAATCTACATTTATTTTATTTTCAACATTTTTTAAACTAGATTCCCTATATAGTAAATTTATTAAATTTAATAATATATCAATTTTATTCATAATATCATTTCTCCAAAATATATTTTATATCAATAAATATGCTTATGGTATATTTATTTAAAGAAGGGTTTTATAAACGTCTTTTATTGATTAACATTAAAGGATAAGTATGATACCAAAAATCATTCATCAGATATGGATAGGTGAAGAACCTCCGGAATATATAGTAAATGGAATGAATACTGTTAAAAATATGAATCCCGATTTTAAATACATTAAATGGGATAATGAAAATATTTTAGATCTAAATCTATCAAAGAAAGCTATAGGATGGTTAAACGATCCAACGGTTATAACGAGTTTTCTAGCGGACCATTTAAGACACGTGATTTTAATGAAATATGGTGGATGGTATATTGATGCTGATACCATATGTAATGAATCTATATTAGAATTACATAATAAGGTATGTTATAATGATTTAGCATTAGTTAGATTAAATGACAATGAAAACGATGTATTAAAATTTGCTAATGGATATTTTGCGTGCAGTGAGGGGTATAACTTTACAAGAATGTTAGACTTATTATCAATTCATAAATGTTCAATGAATCCTAGTAATGTTTTTTATAAAAATATAGAAAAAATAGAAATAAATTGTTCAGACATTGGATTAAACGGTAAATATTTAAAAGATCTTAGACTAGGATCTTGGAAAAAATAAGGAAATAAAAAAATGAAAATAGATTTAATATTTGTACCTAAACATGTAGATTTAGGAATGAAAACATGTGGAATAGATTATCAAGATTTAGTAAACTCTAAAGATAGTTTAAACTTTAAAGCATTAGATAATATAATGTCAAAGATTTCTAAGGTAGATTTTAAAGATTTATTAAAAACTACTAATTTCGTAAGCAATTTAATTAAGCAACAAGGTTTTAATTTAGAAGATGATGGTTCAGCGTTAGAAAAACATGCTGATTATCCGATAAACCCTGTGAATCCAATAGAGATATTGACAATGATTGGTTACGTAGAAAATAGTAGAAATGATAATTTAATAAAAAAATACAATATATTGAGTAGTGAAACTACTTTAATACCACTGGATAAATTACCCAACTGGTTAAATTTTAAACGATTTAATAATACATATATAGTTATTTTAGAAGATGAGTTCATTGAACTCTTAGCTAATCAACCCGTTGTAGCATTAACTCTATTTTATAAAACTTTTATGGATTTACTATACACAAGCTATGGTTTAGACGTATTTAAATTTTACTACTTTAAAAACTTTTTAAATTTTATTAATAAAACCAAAAGGACATAAAAATGATTAAAAATCTATTGAAAGAGTTTGATAACTCTATGAATAAATCAGGTATTCCAGAAACAGGTGTTAGTTCACTAGTTATTGGATTGGAAGATGCAGATGCATCACTAGGACAAGAAGGTCTTGTATCTCTTGAGAATAAAGTTGAAGACGCTCTAGTTGTTGGCGCTGATACAGGTATTGTATTTGCTGCCCATCAAAAACGTGCTGCTGCACTAGGTTCTGCTATGGCCATGGATCCAAATTCTGCTGTTGGTAGAGAACTAACTGATCCAAGTGTTAAAGGTGTTGTAATTTCATCTGAAGATTCTGGTGTTGACGATCTTGCTGATATGAATCAAGTATCAATGGAAGCATTTGACGGTCAAGCTGTTGATTCTGCTGTAAGATATTCTTTTGCATATAACCTACTTGCTTCTAAGCAAGACGCTCTTGGTGAAATGCTTTTCCCAACTATCGTTATTGATCCATCTGCTTCAGGTGCGAATGTTGTAACTCGTGTTGATAATTTAACTGAACAGATCCTTAGATCAAATTCAACTTCTGATAAAGCTAAAATGAAGAAAACTTCAATTATTAAAGCTATGGTTAATTCTAACTCTAGCCTTTCTGATGATAAGAACAGACTAGTTCCAGTTTCTAAAGCTGCTACTGCTGATGTACTTATTCCTGCTTTTGAGTATATTGAAGATGTTACTGGTGAAGATATTACTACAGCACCAATTCAATTTGGTAAAACTGTTCCATTGATGGGTATTTCACAAACTGATGCTATGCTTGCTAAAGGTGTAATGGATAATACTGATACTCTTGATAGAAGAGTTGTTGTTGAAAGAGTTTATTATGAACTAACTGATGGTACTGAAACTTCAAATCATAAATTTGATATTTCTGCATTTCCATTTAATAACTTCACACATACTACACAAGATCACGAAAAAGATCTAGGTCTTAATTTCTCTACTAATAGTTTTATCATCAATACTGATAGTACTAAGCAAGTTGACGGTTCTGATTCTCTTGTACTAGATGGTCTTGCTGCTGATCACGATATCGTTCTTAGAATGGTACTTCATGGTAACGGTAATGCTGCTGATGGTGATATTTCTGTATACGCTTCATCTGTTGAACTACTTGAAGTTCGTAACGCTGCTGGTGATACTATTCCTGTAACTGATACTGCATATGTTGACATTAAAGCTGTAATCGATGCTATTGCTATGAAAGGATATGTTGTTGAAGCATATACTACTAACTCTAACTTGAGAAACCTTGGTCAACTAGTTACTGTTGATACTTATAACCAAGTATATGTTGTTGGTACAAGATCTGGTATTACAATTCAAAAGCCTGTTACAAATAGTTTTGATGTTGAAAATGATGCTAACTATCTTAAATCACAAATTATGATTGCTGGAATTAGAACATCTTTAGCTTCTGTTAAAAAGTTAACTGATTTTGCTGGTTCTCTTAGAAATGCTACATCTAACGGTGTTGATGTTACTAAACTTGAACTCATGGGTGCTGCTAGATATCTAGTTAATCCATTCTATAAATCAGAATCTATTGACATGACTGCTATTGTAGATTCTGTTAGATCAGCTGAAAGAACAGATGATGTTAAAGCGGCACTAATCTCTAAGATTAAAAAAGCTGTACTAGAAGCTAAACTAGCATCTAATTATGGTCAAGCTTTCAAAGTTTCTAATGGTGGTATTGATACTAACATTACAGTAGCAATTGCTACAGATGATACAATCGCTAGTTACATTACAGGTGATGATGGAGTTATTGACATTGGTAAAGGGTTTGATGTTAAAGTTGAATCAAGTTCTAATGATCTAATGGCTGGTAAACTATTCATTACATTCATTACTAATGATTCTTCTAGAAATGAAAAGCCTAACCCTCTTAACTTTGGACAAATGTTCTGGTCTCCAGAAGTTTCTGCTGAAGTTACTAGACAAGTTAATGGTGCTACATTTAGAGCACTTACAACTAATCCACGTTTCCTACATGTTGTTAACCTTCCTATCTTGGTTGAGTTTAATGTTACAGGTATTGAAGCAGTTATTGGTAAAGTTGTTGGTTTTAGACGTGACGCTTAATTCTTAATTATTACAGTAACCTTATGGGTTACTGTAATATATTTTTTTATCTCTAATTATTTTTATGTATATATTATAATAGTGTAATGAGAATTACAAATAAAAAATAAAGGAAGTAATGTGAACAATCAATATAGAAATAATGGTCAACTACCGTTGTTACCAGAAGGTGTATTTTATGATAAATTTGGAAATACCGTTAATGGTAACGGTTATCCAGTTATTTTAAATCCTATTAATAACGGAGGTCAAAATAATTATATGAATCAGAATAATTATAATAATGGTGGTCAACCTTATCAACAGTCACAACAGAATTATGATTCTAGAATGTTGAATAATCAATGTGGTGTTAATAATAAACCACTTTACAATGACGGCGGTAACATGTTTAATGGAAATAGAAATACTAGTAATACGCGTGATGATAATCAGCAGTTTGTTAGTGGAAAATTTTCTAAAAGACGTAGAGATAAAATAGTTAAAGAATTTAATACTGTTAATGAATGTGTACAATACGTAAATACATATAAACCAACAGTTATGCAACTTGTTAACGATGTTTTTATCTGTCAAATGATTAATGTAGATGATTCAGATGTTAATGATGTAGAATCAATGATATTACTATCAAAGTTCATTGGTGAAGAAAAGGGTATTTTAAAACCCACTATCTCAATTTATAAAACAAAAACACTTATTAACGGTACGTTAGATGAAATAATTACTGATGTGTTAAACAAATATTTAATTCCATATGAAGTAAGAATAGATTCTTTTAAAAGTGATAAGGCGGGGTTAGATGATATTGTAAATAAGATGTCAGATTCGTTTAAAAGCGCGTATTCAACAGCACTATCTAAGATTGATTACATTAAGAGAAATTATGAAGTGTTTAAAAAATCTAGTAAAGATAGTCAAATGAAAATAATACCTAAAACTATAGCTGTTATGATTATAAAAAACACCGATTTAATTAATGAATTAATGCAGGTTGGTGAGGTTAGTTTAGATTTTCCAAGCAATTCTCTTTTACATAAACAAATGTTTTTAAATAATGTAAGTGATAATGATAGAGTTTTCATATCTTCATTAAACGGTAATACGTATGAAGTAATAGATGGTAAAGTAAAAAGGATATAACATGATAGAAGAAGTAATAAATAATGAAGTTAAAAACGTGGGTGTTAATGATATTAATATAAATGTAACTGAGAAGTCAGTCATGCATAGAGAAGTATCTGTTATATCAGCATCTACGTTAGATGAAGCTATGTTGAGTGCTTATTTAGCAAATACATTAATTAATACATCAGACGACGTTATAACTAACGTACTTATGATAACACCAGTATTTAGTACACTATCTTTTCTAGATGTACTAGATGTATTAAATGAAGATAATAAAATAGAAATATTAGGTTCAGGAGTTTATGATTATAAGTTAACATCATTATTTAATTCTATTCATGAATCAGTTTCAGTTGATTCTATAATTGAAGACATTGATGAGGTTATGGTGGTTATAGATAAAAATGAATCTATAAATTTTACATTAAAAGAATTTAAACGTAAAATTGATATGACTAAAAATTTATTCATTAATGATTTTAACGGTAAAGTAGATGTTAGCAATAAGTATTTTGATTTTGAATCTGATTTCTCAAGCTCGTATCTTGATTCAATAAACATCATAATGGTTCAAAATCATAGCACGATTAAAGAATTGTCTGATGTAACTAATGAATGGTCTGATGCACATAGTTTAGTAGTTAAAACGTTTATAAACATGACTAACGTGACAACACCTATGAGTAGTACATATATAACTACTTTAATGGGTAAAATGTATGAAATTAAAAATAACATTGAGAAAAAGTTTATTATTAGACGAGTAATATAAACATACAGTAGTCCAATTGGACTACTGTATAGTTTTTTATTTTTTTAATTACAATCTTCTTTAGATATTATGTAACATTCTAATTCAGAAATCTGATCTCTTAATTTATTTATTAAAATCAATTGTTGTTCATAAAGAGTTTTATAAGATAGTTCGTTAGCTATTCTACTTTCTCTTTTAGCTGTAAATGTTAAATGATCAACTTCATCTATCAGTATTACAGCAGAAGAGTCAATTATTTTAACATCAGTATTTATACCTATGTTTTCTGTTACAGTAGCTTTTAATTCATTTATTAAATCTGTTAAATATAAATTAGTTGGAATTGAACCTAAGTTTATACCTAAAACTTTTTCTTGATACCTGAAACCACTTATGTTAGGTACGGTTAGAATTCTATTAGCAGGAACGTAAATATATTTACTAGATGATGATAGAAGTATTATAATGGGTATATTTGAATTTAAATCTGAAGTATATTCAACCTCGGTTAATCCAACTGGTGCATAGATGTTTTCAATTGGCTTCTCATTTGATTCTAATAACTCACTTAGACTTCTAATAGCCGTAACTACATATTCTTGTTTATCACTTATCATTTGTTCAAATGGTGATTGTACTGTAAATAAACCTTTAGTGTTAATAGGAGGTATGATCATTTAATTTCCTTTGTTATTTTATTAATCAAATAAAAAGTACTCTATTTAAAAATATCAATGTTTATATACATTGACATTAAAATAAAAAAGGATATAAAATGTGTGATTTTAATAATGTGAAGTATAAAGATGAGATGGTTATATATTTTAACGATCTAAATAAAGATGGTAGTGGTACTAGAGAGGATAATATTAGTAGTTTTATAAAACCCCTTGTTAAAGAAGACGAGGTATTTTTAATTAAAGTATTAGAATTACAAGAGGTTAAAAAAGAAGATGGTAAATGTAGAGCTGTTACAGCAATTGTTAATAAAATAAATGATGATGAATATGAAGCTACGGATGAAGTAAATGATTTATTAGATGGTTTAATAAATGAAAGTGGAATGGATTTTTTTAAAACGCATGGTATAATGGCTGTAGATGGTCTAATGGAGTTAACATTTAATGGTGAAGAAGAACCAGCTGATTATTTCCCAACTAAAAGAATATTTATACTATTACCAAAAAATAAGAACTGTACAACAAGTGATGTAATTCAATATTATAAAACAGTTAGTAAAAATGTTAAGGATTTACAGACATTACATATCTTAGACGGTGATGACGTTATTAAATTATCTGATATAGTATGATGAATAATTTATACATAGCCGTAGAAGGGCTTGACAATGCAGGTAAATCACTTATCTGTGGTAAACTAATAGAAGAGATAGGTGGGATGTATCAAAAGGCTCTAAAGGAGCGTCCAGTGAATGGTGAACTAGCTTTCCTCTTAAGAGATAGAATGGAGAAACACGTTAATCCAAATGATACGTTGGCTATGATATCAGCTATTAATGATTTTGAAAATGATATAGAAAAGAAAAAGATATTAGAAAAAGGTAATTTAATTCAGGATAGGTTTTATTTATCCAGTTTAGCATATGGTAATTATTCACAAGGTAGTAAAGAGTTGTCAGCGTTAATTGAAATAACTAAATTATCATTAGTACCAGATGTTATAGTGTTTGTAAATCCTCCATTAGAAGTTCTTTATGAAAGAGCCAAAGAAGAATCTAAAGGCGATCTATATACAATGACTACCATGGAAGAGATTGAAAGATTATATTTAAGTTATATATTTTATCTAAATGAATTTGATAATGTAGTAACTGTTTCAGGTATGGATTTAAAATCTGATATAAATAAGATTAAAGATTTCATAGGAAATTTAAATAGATAATAATAACCATGTTATAATAGTGTGAATGTCGACACGGTTATATACATATATAATTATAGTGTATGTAGATAGTTATGTACTAACAAGGAGATCGGAATAGAATAGTTTGATTAAGCTATATCTTCTTTAACAAAAACTAAAGTTAACATCAATATAGGTTGATGAGCGATAAAGCCGACTCATCCAGGGTACGTGTGAACGCCATGCTACTAAAATTGCACGGTGATTAGATAAGGAAGCACTATCTTACTTAAGTAAGATAGTGCATAAGGATAAATTGATTGTAACACTAGTAATTAACTTTTACCCTCATCTCTGATTAAGATGATTAAGTTAATTAATAGTACGGTAAGCATGACTAAACCAGTGCATGCTGCTTCATACTTCAGTGATGAACTATGAATCATAATAATACCATGGCACGAGAGAAACGTGAAAAAACTAGTTATAAACATCGAAGTTAATCATCGATGTTTATTTCAAAACCATTTTTTTTTATTTAAAAAATGACTGCTAATGGATTAAATGAAAAAATAAGGAGTAATGTATGAAAGAAAATAAGAGTAAGAAGTATGCCGTAGTTTATACAGATGGTAGTACTGGACCAACTAATCCTGGAATGTGTGGTAGTGGTGTTCATGGATTTATTTATACTGAAGATATGATTGATGTTAAGACTGGTAATAAACCTACTAAATTTACTCCTACTACTAGAGGGTATTTGAAGCCAGATGAATTAGCTAAAGTAGAACATAAAATAGTATCACCAGTTTCATATATAGATTGGTGTTTTGCTTCAGATGAAATAGGTACAAATAATACAGCTGAGTTAGAAGCTGTTATAATTACAATTAGAGAACTTTTAAAATTAGATGTAAATTCAATTCTTTTAAAAGCAGATAGTATGTATGCACTAGGCATTCTTTATAAGTTAATAGAAAACCAAGATGATGTAAAACAACTCTTAGATGGTGTAACTAAGAATAAAGAATATTGGTTAAGAATTTTAGATCTAGTTAAAGAGATGACTGAGAAAGATGTTGAATTTGAAGCTATTCATGTTAGAGCTCATGAAGATAATGTTGGTAATGAAAAAGCTGATGTACTAGCTCTATTAGGTAGATCAGGGGCTCAAAGATACTTTCACACCATAGATGCATTCACACCGTCTAACGACTTCTCCATAAGAGAAGCTAAGGGATACTGGAAACCTAAATCAGATAGACATTATCTATTAACTCAACGTCAACTTTATTTTACAAATAATAGTAATCTAGATTCTAAAGGTGGTAGATGGTATACTCTTTTAAAATATGACGAAGAAAAAGAAGTTGGTAAACCATCTAATACAGCATCTTTTTCAATAGTATACTTACCTAAGCCTGTTGAGAAAATTGAATGGTTATTTAATTTCTACACGAAAAATACTTCTGATAAGATATCTGTAGCAACATTACGAATAGATGAATTATATAGACCTAATGTATTATCACTATGGAATAAGTTTAAAGATTTCATTTTCTTATTTAATAATAAACG
>Ga0164318_10000679_pt1 | contig 27331 bp, 50 predicted proteins | sample GuaBasSedimGuay9_FD_113734 | JGI IMG/M metagenome (GOLD analysis project Ga0164318, IMG submission 113734) | Subseafloor sediment microbial communities from Guaymas Basin, Gulf of California, Mexico - Guay9, Core 4571-4, 0-3 cm | ecosystem: Environmental > Aquatic > Marine > Hydrothermal vents...
CCTGATTTTGGAACATTAACTGGATTTGGACTTTTTGCTGATAATGTTTATCTTAAAGGACACATAATAATATCTGGAGGAAGCGGAATATCCAATCTATCGGATGCCAACCTTGATAATATTGCTGATGGAGAAACTTACAAAAGGACAACTGCTAATGAGAAGACAGGGGCTGGGTATGCTTATAATGCTCTTGATAGTTCATATTCTCTTGTAACCAGAGTATTACCAGGTTCTAATATAGGAACCCCAGGTGGCTCTGGGCTATATTTAGGGGCTGACTATTTGGGATATTACGATGGAACAGAATGGAAAGTATATATAGATAGTTCTGGGAAATTCACTTTTAAGGGAGATAGTAATAATTATATTAGTTGGGATGGAACACTATTGAGTGTAAAAGGGGATATAACAGTTACAGGCGGAAGTGGTATAACTAATTTTTCTGATGCTGGAGCGGTAGTTACAGCTAATAATCTGGATGATATTGCTGATGGCACTACATATAAACGAGTAACTCAGAATGAAAAAACTGGTGCTGGATATGCTTATAATGCTTTAAATTCTGATTATAGTTTAAAAACAAAAGTTTTGCCTGGAGATAATGTAGGAACTCCAGGTGGAAGTGGTCTATTCTTAGGTGCTGATTATCTAGGCTATTATGATGGAACGGAATGGAAGGTTTTTATAGATAAAAATGGTAATTTCACTTTTAAGGGGAATGATAATAATTCTTTATCTTGGGATGGCAGTGTTCTGAGACTTAAAGGAGAGATGGTTGCTGGTAAAATATATAGTTCAGATAATTATGTAACATTAGATTTAAATACAGAAAGATACTTAAAATTTTGTAAATCTGATGCAAGTGGGTCTAATAAAACGAAATATCTGAGAGTTGGAGTAGATAAAGAGCTTGCGGGGGGAGAAACACGCTTAACAATAGATTTTAAAAATGACTCATCAGACGATATTATAGAAATTAGCGAAGATGGAATACATCTAAAAGGATATTCCAGCGATTATAATTTACTTGTTGAAAGTTTTTTTATGTGTGATAGAATCGATTTACGCCGTTGGGTTAGTGGAAACGAAAATAGTGTATTAATTTGGGTATATAACGGAAACCTTGAAATTAAACAATCAGCAAATTCTCAATCAATTGGATGTCAATTAAATTTTGATGATGAGATTGATATTATTTCTGGTTATATTGCAAAACTGCAGGGAGGTTCAGGTTATATTTCTGTTTCTTCTTTAAACGTTTATGTTTCTTGTCCTACAGAGTTTAGTTCTAATGTAATAATTGATGGGAGTCTTGGCATTGGAATAGGGCCAGGGGATTTTAAATTACATGTTAATGGAAGATTAAGGATAGATGATACAACAGATTCTACTTCAAGGACTCTCCAAACTTATTTACCAATAAATGTTAATGGGACAACATATTATTTAGCATTATATCAATAATGGAGAATTTTATTGAGATTTTAAATGTAGCCAATTTTTATAATATATAGGGAGGATTTATGATAGAAATCATTGATAGGGATACTCCCGTCAGGCAAGCAATTGATAGACTTGTTTCAAATGATAGAGAACTTGAAGGGAAACTCCTATTAAGGGAAAGGAGGGATTTAGAAATTGATGGTATCTACGATTACCTGCAAACATCAAGAAAATATTCATTAATCACTATTGGTAATACTTTATCTGATTATACGAATTGGCAACATCTATACGCTGATTCAGGTTATTCAATCTGGAAATACCCAGTTTCCAATTTTAAGCATTCAAGTGATAATCTCTTATTGTTTGATAATAAACTTGTTGAATATAGAGGGGAAGCAAATTCAGAAACAGTAACAAATTTTGATAAAGTCTTTGATTATCAGAATGGAGCAACTCCAGTTTATAATGATGTAACAGCAGAGGCAGGAACTATTGGTGGAACAGAATTTGAAATATTGAGAAATGTTGGAGACTACCTATATATAGGTGCTTCGCAGAAGTTTTCCACTATATCTATGGAGTTTCATACACTTGGTATCGGTTATACCCCAAAAATTGAGTATTATCAAAATGGAGCAACACCTGTATGGGCTGAGATTCAAAATTATACAGATGAGACAAATTCTTTCGTAAGTGATGGTAGAATCTATTTTACAATTCCTTCTGATTGGATTCAAACTGATGTTAATGGAGTCAATCTTTATTGGATTAGGATTTCTACTCAAGTTACTCCTGTAACAGTGGCAAAAGTTTATAGCATTATTCCTGGAAATAGTGTTATTGGACTTCTTAATCTTACAGATGAACAAATCCTGGATGAAAGATGGGCTTGGTGTTATTTTAATGGCAATATTTATGTAACAATCAGAAATGCAGGAAATCCTTACTATGAAGGAGATGTTTTTATAACTTCTTCAAGTTCTGATACTAATAAGCAAAATTTCTTTATTTATAATCACACTTATTTACTCTTTCACGAAAGAGCAGATTATAATCCATCTGAGATGGAACTTCCGCTGGAAATAACAAATGAAGTCATAGAAGCAAGAGGAAATAAGTCAAGTTTAGATGAAAGATTAAGTATCAGTTTGGATGATGATGGGGTTTTTACAGGTAGAATGCCTATTTGGACTATAGCAACTAGACCTCAAAATCCAACAAAAGGGATGTTGGGTTTCAATGAAGAGATAGGGCATTTAGAATATTATAATGGAAGTGATTGGATTCCATTAGGAGTATAAAAAAATGTTCAGGAGGTGGAAATGATTTGGATATTATTGAGTCTCAGCCTACTTTTTGCAGGGAAATATTCAGATGTAAAAGTGGATACAACAACTTGGACTATTGAAAAAAGGATAAGTGGAAATTACTATTGGGGAGCAGATACAACAACGCATAAGATAGAAATAAATGGAAAGGTTGGTTATTTGGATATGGGAGATTATAGGATTATGATATCATCCTCTATTGAAGGATTAAGTAAAATTATATGGGCTGATGGAACAGTTCAAGTTAGTTCTCCTACTGTAGGAGGTATAGAATCAGAATCCTATCCTATATTCACAAGTTCTGCACCTGTGACTTATCTTTATAAAACCGAAAAAGCGGCAGATAGTGATAAATTGGATGGATATGATTATACCGCTTTTGTATCAACAAGTGGTGATACTATGGAAGGCACTTATAATGTTTCTAATGCCATATTTAATTTTGGAGATAGTAGTTATATTAAAATAAATGATAGTGGAAATTTAGAAATACGGGGGACTTATAATAGTGGAAATGGTGATTTGATACTAAAAGGATGGGGTAGTAGTGGAGATGTTTCTTTAGTTCCTTCTGGGTCAGGAACAATTGATTTAGAGGGCTCTACGAGATTTACATCTTATGTAGTATCAAACATAACATTCCACACAGGACAGCAAAATCCCCTTTCATTACAATGGAAAGATACAAGCAATAATGTAGTCGCTTACATTAAGTATGATAGAATTTCTTCTCCATATAAATTACAAATAACAACAGTATCTTTGAAAGGAAGTTTATATATGAATAATTATAAAATAACTGATATTAATTGGAAAAACTCTGATAGAGACCTTGAAGGAACTTTATTTACAAATGTCTCAACCTCGCCAGTCAATGATAGCGATGTTTCTACAAAAGGATATACCGATTATGCGATAAAGAATGCGACATCACCTCTTCTTTCAAAATCATCTGCTACTGTTACATATTTATTTAAAAATGAAAAGGCAAGTGATAGCGATAAGTTAGATGGGCTTGATAGTTTGGATTTTATTAAAAAAGATGGTTCAGTTTCATTAACATCAAACTGGAATGCAGGAGAATACAAAATACAGATAAACACAATTTCAGCAGTAAGTTCAAAAGGATTGTATCTCCTTGACGATAGCGGAAATGGAATATTTGTGAAGGATGGGGGAAATATTGGCATAAATAATACCTCTCCAAATTATAAGTTAGATATTAATGGTGATATTCATTGCACAGAAAAATTAATTACCTCAGAAATAGAAGTCAGCACAATAACTTTTTCAGATGGAACAATATTAACTTCAACATCTACTTTAGGCAGTGGTAATGGTGGAGGAACAGGGGGAGACCCTGACATTATTTTTGATTATTCTGGCGACATTTTCAATTCCACTGTCACTTATCCTAATGGAATTGGAAGAGTTATCAGCAAGTATTCCTTCACAGTTTCCAAATATGACATTTTTATTGGTTCAACGACGACAGACAGTTTTGACATAGTCATCAGCACGGCAAGTTTGGGCGGAAGTTGGGCAGTAGCAGAAACTATTACAGTTCCAGCAGGAGTTAGTTCGCATACTTATACATCTTCGGGATACACAATAAAAGAAGGAACTGTAGTGAGTTTCGGTTTTCAAAATGTTGATGCGAGTAGCCCTGCAGGAGATGTAACAATAAAAATAGGGGATTAGAATGGTTTTGATTTTCTTTGTTTTTTTATTGTTTGCAGATATGAGAACTAATCAACAGTTGGGGGCTAACAACAATACAGTTCTTCTTCTGCATTTAAATAAAGGAAGCGGAACAACTGTTTATGATGTCTCAGGGCAAGGAAAGAATGGAACAATAAACGGAGCAGTATGGTGCGAAGGATTATGGGAAAATTGTCTTGATTTTGATGGAACTGATGATTATGTAGATTTAGGACCAGATGTTCTAACAAAAGTAAATGATTTTACAATAACTCTCTGGTTTAAATGTAGTGAAGTTCCAGCAGGAAATTCTGGAAATTGGTCAACTATAATAGAATTATTGGATGGAAGCGGAATTTATGGAATTAGAATAGAAAATACAGGAATTATTTGGTTTCATACTACTTTAGGAAATTATGCTTCAACAAATAATTCATATTTAGATGGAAAATGGCATTTTGTTGCATGCGTTCATAGTTCAGTTAGAGGGCAAGAGATTTGGGTAGATGGTGAACTTGATGGTTCAAAACCAGAAAATACAGGAGATTTAGAAGTAGGTTCTTGGTATAACTATCTTGGAAATTATAGGAGTTCTTCTATGTATACTGAATGGTATAAAGGAAGTTTAGAGGAGATTACTATCTGGGATAGGCCTTTAACAGGAGCAGAGATAAAATATTTATATCAGAGCCAATGTGGAAAATATCAGTAAAAAAAGAGGAGGAGAAAATGAAAGTAATTCTGGTTTTAATTCTATTTTCAGCAAATCTTTTTTCAGGGATTGAGGGACTGTGGAGAATATGGGTTAGCAGTTTTTCTTCTATAGATGATGTAAAAACGATTCTTAAAGATTGTCAAATACTTAATTCAGCGAGACCACAACCACCAGAAAATTTCAGTTATCTTTTCAATGTCTCCACTAATACTGTCCCTTTGGGAATTTCCATTGGCAGTTTCAAATCAGAGATTGTTTTAGATGAGGAGACCAAAGAAGGACTGATTTCAGGACATCCTGACTTGGAAAAACTATCTTCTGTAAAGAAGGCAATGGAGAAAGGTTGGATAATAAGGGTTGGGACGAAAACTTGGAACAATAAAGGTTGGGTAAGGGATGAAAATTTCAAAAAGTTTAACAACATTATTCAGGATTTTAAGAATAGATATGAAATAAAAATTAGTTCGGGAGTTTTAAAATGAGAAAGTTTTTTTTGATTTTGTTTTGTATAATTCCTGCTAATGTTTTTTCATTCTATAACTGGCTAACTTTTTCTGTTAGAACAAGCAAAGAAGGGCAAAAACCAGATTTTGAAATAGCAATAGGAGGAGAATTTAAAAATCAGGAATGGATGTATCTATATGAAAGGGAAAATGATTCTTATTACAAAGGAGCAGATTTGAAGTTTCATTATGAAGGGAGACCTAATTTTAGATTTCAATATTATTTAAAGGAAGCAAGAAATATAGAATTTACAGACGCTGTCTGGAATATTGGGAAGAAGGTTAGAATTGGTGGAGCAATTCATACAGATATTATAACAGGAGTTACAAAAATTTTGTCAAACATAGAATTAAAATTAGAAGGGTTTGAAGCCATATACGAAAGAGGCTTGGATTATTATTTGTTTAGTTCTATCTTAAAAAAGCCATTAGCAGAAAATATAGATATTCTCTGTATATATAAAGATGTGAACAAAAGAAAATTCTATCAAGCAAAGATAAGAATTAGATTTGGAAAGAAGGAGCAATAAAAAATGAAAAAGAAAGATGAAATAATTGAGCGGCTTATTCGTGGTATCATAACTTTAAACGAATTAAATAGTCATTTTGCCAGAATATTACTTTTGCTAAATAGCAAAGAAGATAAGGAGGTGGACGATGAGGGAGAAAACAAAAGAGATTCTTGAAAAAGTAAAAGAGGTTGAACAGAAAATTCAATTATTAAGAACAACAGTGGAAGAAATTATCAGTTTTTGTAAAGAGTCTAATATTCTTGATGGAATTGAAACAGAAGAGGAGTTCATCCAAGTTTTAGCAGAGGTTATTGATGAGCTTATTAAATTGCCAGCTCCTTATGAATGGTTTGATGATAAGATTGCATCAGTAGTCTTGAAGCTGATAGATAAGCATTTAATCCATAGAATAGCAGGAGATGATTGGTTTAAGAAGTTAAAGGAGAGAGTTAGTAAATAAGGCTTGACAAAACTAAAAATATTTTGTAAAATTTTAGGTAAGGATGGAAGAAAGAAATAACAACTTCAAAAACAATCTTCAGAAAGAATTTAGAACCTTTGATAAAGAAATCCAAAAACTTGAAGGCTTGTTAGAAGTTGCCAGAGTTGAAAGAGAAAATATTAAAAGGGAGATAGATAGAATCTTTAAAGCTCTCTGGGGTATTGTTGTTATTCAATTAGTTCAAGCAGTAGCATTAATCTGGAAGACTCTTGGCAAGTAAAAAAAAAGGAGGATAGGATGTTTGATAAGATTTGTGAAGAGATTAAGAAGAGGAGGGAAGAATTAGAGAAAGCAACTGAACAGCTAAGACAGGTAGAAAATTTAAGAGAAGACTTAGTTAAAAGAATTCTTGCCATTCAAGGAGCTCTTGCTCAATTAGAAGAATTAAAGAAAGAAGCAACAAATCAGTCAACAGAATCCAATGAAAAAAGTAAAAAATCTTAATCTCAGAGTTGGCAAATATTTTAAATTAGAAGAATTTAAAGTTTCACAAACTTATCCAGAATTAGCAAAAAAGATTGAGTTTACTGAGTTAGATGTTGTTAAGTTAAAATATTTTTGTGCTACATTATTAGATCCATTAAGAGACGTTTTTGGTCCTATTTATATTTTAAGTGGGAAGAGGACACCTGAATTAAACGAAGCAGTCGGTGGAGCACGTCATAGCCATCACTTATACGAAGGTTTAAATTGTGCTGCTGATTTTTGTTTGAAAGATAAGAAGGAACTCTGGTTTTGTTACCAATATATAATTCTACTTTTTCCTTATGCTTTTTCTCAATGTATTCTCTATTATAAAAATGGGAAACCCAATTTTATCCATCTATCTCTTAACAATGGAGAGGAAAAATTGGTTAAGGAAGTTCGTGGGAAGACAAGGAAGAAATAAAAAAGTTTAAAAGGAGGGGAGATGCTAAATAATCGTTATACCCCTGAAGAAAAATCATTATTGATGGAAATAGCAAAATCTGGAAGAGTTGACTATACAGAATTAGAAAATCTTTATCCTGAATTGTTTAGGAGACATACAAAAGAATCTATTAAATTTATGATTAAGAATTTAAGAAAAGAAATTTATGCCTCAGAATATCAGAAAGAGAGACAAAAATTGTTACTAAATAAAGGAACCACAGAGTTTAAAAATATAGTTAAAATAACTGCTACTCAGGATAGGATCCTTGAATTTTTGGAAGAAAAACTACCAAAATTAAAAATAAAAATTCCAAAAGTAGAATTTAAGGAAACTCATAAAAGCACTGAAAGTTTTGTTATGAACATAGCAGATTTTCACATAGGAGAAGTAATTAATAAAGATGAAATGATGGGATTAAATGAGTATAACCTTAAAATAATGGAAAAAAGGTTTAATTTCTATATAAGGACTGTTTTGAATATTAGAAACAAGCTTAATTATAATTTTGACGAATTGGTTATATTCTTCTTAGGTGATATTTATAGTGGGGATATTCATGAGGAGCTCAGTATTACAAATGAAGCTAATATTGTTGATTGTTTCTTCAGTTCAGTTAATATGTTCTTCTCTGCTATTGTCTATTTGCTTAACTTTTTTCCAAAAATCAGAGTAGAGGGTGTTGTTGGCAATCATACCAGAATGAAAAAATCTATCTATTATAAGCAGAAATACGTGAATTGGGATTATATTCTCTATAAAACTCTGGAAATGATGGCAAAAAAAGCTGGGATTAAGAATATAGAATTTAATTTTCCTAAAAGTCCATTCTTATTAACCAAAATTAAAAATTCCAATTTCCTCTTATTGCATGGGTCTGATATAAGAAGTTGGGCTTCAATACCTTGGTATGGGATTGAAAGGGCTTCAGCAAAATTAATGGATATTCTTGGTTCTCAAAGAAAGTATTTTGATTATATGATTCTGGCTCATTTTCATACAAATTCTTCTATTGATAAGGCAAAGGGGGAGAAGATTATTTGTGGATCTTTAAGTGGGGTTAATGAATTCTCCCTTTATAGAACTTTTACAGGAACAAGACCAAGACAGTTAATTTTTGGAGTTCATAAGGATGAAGGAGTAACTTGGCGTTATCCGATAAATTTGGATAGATGCCCTAAGAATATTGAAATTTTATTTAAGTTTGGTTATGAGTAAGACCAAGAAGTCATCAAAAATGATTAGTTTTGGAAAGATGAAGATTCCCAGATTTGTTGATATAGGATCAGAAAAGATTGAAGTTATCTTTGATAAAGAAGTAAAACCTATGGAAACCAGATTATCTTTCAGCGAGAAAAAACTTATAGTAGGTATAATGAATGTTAAAGAGAGCAGATGGCCTTTTATCCTGGCTTTATTAATTCATGAGCTTTTGGAGGCCATCTGTCTTGCCAGGGGTTTCAGGTTTGACAATGGCATGGGAGATTTGTTAATTATAACCACTCATAACGAATTTAATATAGCTTGTGAAGATTTAGCGACGATATTAAGCAAATTTGTGATTAAAGGAGGTTCGGATGGATAGAAAGATTATTAAAAAACTTAGAGAAGTCCCCCCTTGTTCAGTCTTTATAACTCAGGGACGATCATTTGTATCAAAACTTATTGGTCTCTGGTGGCTTATAACTCATTTGAAGAAATTTCCAGAATCTTTTAGTCATGTTGGTATTTATTGGGGTAGTATTGGAGGCAGAAAGTTTGAATCAATTGAAACTAATTTAAGAAAGATTAAAATCTTTAATTTTAAAGTTAGCATGGGGTTGGTTTCAAGGTGTAATTTTTTAGATCATTTTGAACACGATAAAGTAATTTTAATTTATCATAATAAATATCTTAAAAAGCAGAATTTAAACCTTGCTTATGCTTATGCCAGAGGGACAGTAGGAAGACCTTATGATATTCCTGCTTTTGTTAGATTTGTCTTCCCTAAGTTTAAAGAGATTAAAGGGTTTGATATTTGCACTGAAAATACAGCAGAAACGATTAGAAATTGGGCAAAACTTCCTTTTGTTCCTAAGAAGAAGGCGTATGAAATACATCCATCAGAGGTTTATGAGTATTTTGAATCCAAGCAGGGAAAGAAAGATGGGTGGTATAGAGTTTTTGAATGGGCTGCTGATTCAGAGATGCTTAAAGATATAAGATTTTAAAAAAATGAAGAAAGTCTTGATTGCTGCTCCAGTTCAAGATAGGCTCTGGATTTTGAAATATTATTTTAAAGCAATTGAAAAATTAGATTATAATCACAAGGATTTAGGGTTGTTTTTTGTTCTAAATGAATGCGATAAATCTGTTGTAGATTATTTTAAAATCAAAAAGACTGAGTTTGAGGAAAAATTTAGAGAGTTTGAGTTTATTGAAATCAATATAGGTATGCCAAAAGATAGCAGGACTAATATTAGAAGAAAGAGAACTTATAGTTGGTTAGCAATATTAAGAAATATAATCATAGAATATTTTTTGAACAAAGATTATAACTATCTATTTATGGTTGATAGTGATATAATCTTAAAGCCTGAAAGTTTGAAGAAAATATTAGGTTATAATAAAGATATTATTAGCATAGCAATTGCTAATGATAGAGGCAGGGGATATGCTACTAATGTTTTAGTTAAATGTGGCTTATCTTATAAGCACGTCCCTCTAAAAGATATTCCAGAAAGGTATCCTATGAAATGTGATCTAACAGGGGCTTGTATCTTAATTAAGAGAGAAGTATTGGAAAAACATTGCCGATATAGAAGGACTGATATAGGAGAGGATTTGGGATTCTGCGAAGAGGCAAGAGATAGAGGATTTACCTTATGGGCAATAAAAGGTTTTGCAGAACATATAATGGAGCCTTTTCAACTCTCTTCTTTAGAAAATTTATAGCTCTATCATTATGAGTCCTTAGAGCTAATCTTGTTATACCCATTTGTTCTGCTACTTCCTCCTGTGTCTTTCCTTCAAGCAAATTCAGAAAAGCAGTTTTCATTCTTTTAGGCATTTCTTGAGCTAATTCTTTTACTGACCCTGCTAATAAGATTCCTTTAATCCACTCTTTTTTAGTCTTTATTCTTTTAGAATCAATATAAAAGTTATCCCAGTATCTCACTCTTTTTTTATTTAATTTTGGATATTCTGAGATAGTAAAACAAGAGAATCTGAAAACTCTTCTATAAACTTTGCCATCTCCTCTGATTGAATTGCTTCCATAATTTCTGAAGGCTTAATATTAAATTTTTTAAGTAGATAGAAGACAAAGATGCTGAGAAGAACAGATATTGTCAGATTCCCTTCCTGATTTAACTCTACTAATTTTTGACTAGTCAATTTTCATCACCTCCATTTCAATTCTTGGATTTTTCCTGTCAAAATCTTTATAAAGATGAAGTTCATAAATCTGACTATCATCAAGCCAGATCACTCCATTAAAAGCATCTAAAATACTTTTGGGATAATTCTGAACATCCCTCCTTCTCTTATCTTTGAAATATAACTTCATCTTTACCCTTATCTTACTTGCTGTAATAGAAAAATTTTTAGGCTTTTGAGCTTCAAATTGAATTGCAAGAGACCTTTCAAATCTTTTATATTTTTCCGAAAGAAAGAACTTCCCATGCTTCCCCATAATTTTTTCATTATCCTTTGTTAGTGGATTTCCTTTAAAGACTAATTTTAATTTTTTCCAGCTCATACAAAAATTTAACAAAATCTTTTTTACTTTGTCAAGTTTTTTAAAACATAATCGCTTAAAGACAATTGCTTTTCTTCATTTTGAATTTTCTTAAAATCGTAATTCATAATAAGCATTTCAGTTTTTAAAGTCCTTTCCTTATTTTGGGAAAATGTATGAACTTCCTTATAATCATAAAACCATTTCCCTTTTGGATACCATTTATAAAGGATATCATTTGGATAATAAGAAATACAAACTTTACTCTTTGCATTATTTAAGATTCTGGCTAACTCTTCATGATCTTCAAGACTGAATTTTTTTTCATAATAATTTAAATTCAAATAAGGGGGATCTATATACATCAGCGAATTTTCGCTATCATATTTCTCTATAATCCATTTGTAATCCCTATTATGTAAGATTAAGTTCCCTTTATAATGAGTATTTTCTAATCTTTGTAAAAAAGCTCTAAATTTTTCTCCTGTTGAAGTGATACGTTTAGAAGAGTAATTAATATAATTACGATTTTGATAACACCCACTAAATGAATTAGTAACACAATAAGCAAACATTACAGCATCCTCTACTGTTAATTCTTCTAATTTGTTAGGTTTATTTATCTTCTTAGAAAAAAACTCTATCAATCTATCACTTATAGGCAATCTCTCTGCTTTTTCTAAAAACTCTTTCTTATTAAAAAAGAAGTGATAGAACAAGTTAGTCAGCATAGCATTCTTATCGTTATAGACATTGATCTTTACTGGTTCCTTAGACCAGATTGTCCAGACAGTTCCACCAAATGGTTCGATAAAATATTTATGAGGAGGAAAATGGGAAATAATCCAATTCTTAATATAAAATTTACCGCCTATCCAACCAATCATTTTTTTCTCCCAAAAAAATTATTCTGTCAAATATAATTTCTATTGTCAAGGTTAATTTTTTCAATATCAACAAAATTTTGCATATTTTACGTGTATAATTTTAACTCTTTTCTTTTACCGTTTATAACCTATTGGAATACCTATGGGGCCTTTTCCTTTTCCACGTCCTAAACCTCGCCCACGACCTTTTGAACGAATTTTTGATTTTCCATCACATACTTTCTTCTTAGTCATAGCTACCTCCTTTTTTTCAAAATAACTTTAACTGTTCTATCTCTCTTTCAATCCTCTCTTTAGCCATTTTACAATATTCTTCTTTAAACTCAATTCCTATCCATCTCCTATTTAATTTTTCACAAGCTACGGCTGTTGTGCCCGTTCCTAAAAAGGGATCTAAAACTAAATCATTTTCATTTGAATAAAAATAAATTAGATCTTCTATCAATCCTAAGGGCTTAGTTGTAGGATGGTCATATCTTCTTTCTGGAATGGTCCTATAATCAAAACAAGCATACCCATACCTTTTTTCCTTATTTGTTTTTGGAACAATTTTAGCAAATACTAAAATAGGTTCAATAGAATACCAAATATTTGTATGCATTGCTCCCGCAAATTGACTGCCCGCTGGCTTATTCCAAATTAACAATCTATGAAATTTATCTCCATTTTTTCTTAATATATAGGGTATCATTTTATCTGCACAAAACCATAAAACTACAGTTCTTGTAACTTTATAACAAAAATTTATCCATTTATCTATCATATTCACAAAAATTTCTTCATTATCCCAATTTTCTTTTTTTCTTACGCCATAAGGGGGATCTGTTAACACCAAATCAACACTCTCTTCAGGGAACTTTTTCATTATTTTCAAACAATCTTCGCAATATAGAATGCTTCTTTCAGTTTCAAAATACCTATTTTCCTTTGGAAATCTATCTTTCCAATTCATTCTTCTAATTCTTCCTCCAGATTTAGTTCTTCTAAATATTCAGGTATAGATTTTGTTAATGTTCCTTTTTGAATTATATCTTCAGCTATTTTGAATCTGTCTTCATCTATTTCAATTCCTATAAAATTTCTATTAAACCATTTACAAACTAATCCCAAGCTACCAAATCCCATAAAGGGATCTAATATAGTATCTCCTTTTCTGGTAAACATTAACAGTAATTGAGATAATGTAAAAGTTGGCTTAAAGTCTCCACTTCTTATCTTGGTTTGAAGTATAGGCAATTCCTCAGCTAAAATACTATCTGTCCTTCTGTAAGATATTTTAGGTTTTCCTTTGGCATATACAAAAATAGGAGTAAAAGTTCTATCACCCAATATGCATTTAGAGTAAGTGGAATGAAACCAGCAGATAATCATCCATTTATATTCAAAAATCTTTAATTTAGATATTGCTGGAATCCTTTTAGTTGACCACCAAAAAACAAGCCAACTATCAGGCTTCAAAACTCTATAATATTCCCTTTCCAATTCAAAAAATATATCTGAATTATCATATTCAGCATAATTTATATTGTATGGTGGGTCAGTAATTATTATATCTATACTATTATTCTTAATCTTTTTCAACTCTTTTTTAGCATCACCATAAACTAATTCAATCATTTTAAAACTCCAACTATAAATTTAACAATATCACAAGTAACTACAAAAGCAGCAACAAAGTAGATAGTCCAAAATACAAAAATTGTAATATAAATTATTTCCTTAAGTGTCTCTGGCAATGTGTCTGAGAATTCAAACTTAACTTTAAATCCAATTAATTTTAAAATAACAGCAAAAATAACCAAGAAAAAACAGATTGCGTGAAAGAAGGGCATCTTTTCCTCCTATAAATTAACAAACTTAAAATATTCTGCCTCAAAGTCGAGAGTAATTGTCCCTATCCTGCCATGCCTATTCTTTGCTATTATCCAGCTTATCTTTTTCTGTTCCTCTTCAGTCCAGGGTTCTTTTGTCTTTGGGTTCTCCTTTAAAACTCTTGCTGGCCACCATAAGAATGTTGCCATATCAGCATTTTCTTCTAATCCACCAGATTCTTTATAATCGCTTAACATAGGTTCTTTTTCAGCCCTCTTCTCAACCTCTCTTGATAATTGACTTGCTAAAAATATAGCACAATTGTATTCTTTTGCCAAAATTTTTAATTCTCTTGCTGTCATAGATAGAGCAAGAGATAATCTATCAAGTTGTTTTTGAGTAAATTTTAATAATTGAACATAGTCAATAATTACAAGTTTAGGTCTTTCCTTAATCACTCTGGCTTTTATAGTATTTATCATATAACAATTATCTATTATAACCAATGGAAGTTTAACCAAGCTATTAACTGTATCAACAATTCTTTGAAAATCATCTTCTGTAATAAAATAAGGGTTTTCAAACTTCTTATTTTCTATCAACCCTACATGGCTTATTAGTCTTTTTATAATCTCATATTGAGACATTTCAAGAGTAAAAAACATAACTTTATTATTCTCTTTTGCTACATTATAAGCAATATTCATTAAAAGACTAGTTTTTCCAAACCCAGGTCTTGCTCCCACAATATAAAGCCTTCCTGGTTTTATCCCACCAAATTGAATATCAAACTTATCAATTCCTATTTTGATATTATCATCCTCTCCCTTCCATTTTTTTTCCAAATCTTCTATAATCTCAGCAGCAACATCTTCAATAGTCCTTTCTTTCTCTACTGGAGCAAGGGATAAGGCATTGTCAAGAAGGGATGAAAGTTTCTCAGTAAATTCATCAAAATCTTCAATACTTTCTATATTCTTAATTATATTACTTTTAAGGCTTCTTAAGAGCGATTCTTTTTTTAATCTTTTTGCATAGTATTCAATTTGCGAAACCCCAAATATAGTTGCATCTTTTAAATCTGGAATATAATTAACAATATCTTTATTTATTTTCTGAAGTTCTAGTAGAAGCATGCCAGAATCAATCTGGGGTTCTCTCTGTTTTATTTGAAGAATCTCAGAAAAAATAATCCTATGCTTGTCTATTATGAAATCATTCTTAGTCAAAATCCCACTAACTATGTCAATTAATTCAGGATATAATAAACAATTTTCAATAATTATTTTTTCAAGATTGGGGATTTCCATTATAACTCCTTATATTCAACGCCATATTCTGGCTTATTTTTTAATCTTGATCTAAGAAAATTTTTAAAAGGTTCATTGTAAGACATAAATCTTTCTAAACCTCTTTGTAAGAAATGCTTTAATGTCCATTTGTAAGTCCAATAGTATTTTTCCGATTTCAGGATTTCAGCATAATTATCAATAGCCTCTTTTATTTCTTCTGGAGCATGATATTTCATCTTAGCCATTATTGCTTGAAGAATTTCTTGTGTTTCCTTATGAACTACAATCTTTTTTGAATTCCAGTGCTGAAGAATTTCTTTTGCTATCTCTTTTTTTGTAATAGGCTGTTCTAACTTTCTTCTTCTCATAATTTTAAAAACCCATTCAAATTCTCCATCACTTTCTTTTATACTTTTCTTTAATTCATCACACAAGTTTATGCTTCCTTCTATAACTATGCTTTTTTCAGCTTTTAAATTAATATCAATTGAGGCCACTTCCTTTCCATCAGATTCGGCCTTTATAATCCCTGATGCTTTAATATTCATAACTACCTCCTCTTTTCAGGAGGAACCCATTCAGTTCCTGCTATATGAAATAAGTCTTCTTCTTTTTCAATTTTAACTCTTTCATTCTTCCTATAAACTCTCTTTCCATCAATTTCAAAGCCATTGCTTTTTATTTTTTTAATTAAAAATTTATAAAAACTTTCAGGACCAGTGGTTTTGAGTAAGTCAAGAGCCCAAATCTCTTTTGAACTTGGAATCAAAGTTATATCAATACCTTCAAAATGAGAGAATTTTGTTTTTGTAATTCCAATCTTTCCTTTAACCCTTATCCAGTTTATTTCTTCTATTTTTTTAGTTAATTGGAAAAAATCCTTTGTTTTAAATAAACATAATAATTCTATTTCATTAACATCCTCTTTTTTTCTTCTTAAATCTCCAGTTATAGCAATTTTGTGGCAATAAGGGCTAAGTTTTAATATTATTTTTTCAGCAAGAATATAAGCTTTATCAAACTTCATCTTTTTTAAATATATCCTTTTAATTGAGGAAATTTCTTACAAAAATCTATCCTATGCCATTTAGTAAGCCCATATTTTTTAATAGCTTCGTAATGCTGTTTTGTCGGAGAACCACAATTTGTTTTCCATCCATACTGAGGATATTCTTTATCTAATTCCTCCATTATTCTGTTGACATAAGCTTTTGCAAGGATAGAAGCACAACTTATGCTAAACACTTTTTCATCTCCATATAGAACACCTATGCTATAACCGTGAAATTCTGGAATTGGATAGTAATCCACTAATAAAACTATTTTTTCACTAAGATTAAGCTTCCCTAATGCTCTTAATTTGGATAAATGAGAAGCCTTTTGTATGCTTACTTCTTCATTTATTTCCTGAGGCCAAACAATTCCAAAGGCATACATATCAGCCCTCTTTTTGATTGTTTCAGCTAATCTATAAATTTGTTTTCGTGTTAATTGTTTACTATCCTTTACTCCTCTAATTTTTTGCGGTTTAATTTTGATTACACAAGAGAGAGCTGGTCCTGCCAAAGAAAAAATATTTACTTCATCAATTGCCAGACAAGTATATCCTTTGCTTTCCAAAATTTCTTGTAGCCTATTTTTTCCAATTTTACGATTAATAATTAATTTTATATGCCTTAGTTTTTCAAGTTTCTCAACAAAATCATCAGTAAACAAAACTTTCTCAAATTTCATCATATATATCCTCTAAAGTTTTAGGACTTAAATAAATTAATAAAACTATTTTTTCATAAGGGTTGAGTTTATTAAAAACCTTTCCATAAGTCTTCCAGAAATTCTTTTCAGCAGTCTTGCTCCAAGTAAGATCTGTAATTTTGAATCCCGAATCAAGCAACTGTTTAATTAGTTTCCTATCATTCAAATCAATTTCAAAGTATTTTAGCATTCTCTTTACTATAAATAGTAAGGGTCCATCTTCTCCAATATTAAAATTTTTCTCTTCAGGTTCAAGATATTCTATGTGTTTCTTCATATTCTATACTTTTATTCGCTGAGATTGTCAAATAGTCCCTCTTTTATTTTTTCATCATCTTCCTCATCATTATTCTCTTTTTTGCTTTCTGTTTCCTTCTCTTCCCCCTCTTCTTCTTTAATTTGTTCCTCAGCTTCCTTTTTCTCTTCTTCTGAAATGTCAATGATCTCTTTATCTAACTGTTCCTCACTTAATCCGACCTCTTCAGGAGCATAAACTCCGCCCAATTCATCAGGAAATGCTTCTCTTAAAGCCTGACAGAGAGCAACCTTCTTAATCATTGTTTTTGGCTTTGTTGCCCAAAATCTATTTAAACTCCCATCTTTCTTCTTCCCAGCATATTCATCAAAATCAACCTCAACTCTGATAGGCACTTGGTATCCCTTAACATAAACTTCAGCCCAAGCTCCTTTAATATTCCCTTTATCATCATAAATAACATCAACCTTATGCCCCTGATACTTAGGGTTTCTTTTTGCCCTTTTTAATAAAGCCTCTTTCCCAATAACAATAGAAGCAGGATCATCAAAAGAATATTTCACTAGATAAATCTCTCTTAGAAAAGGATTAAGTTTAAGGTATTTACAAGTCATTAAGAACATTGCTATTTCTTGATCATTAGCTTGTTTGCAAATATAATTTTTTATTAATTTCCTTGTTAAAATGACTTTCCCATGTGCTGTTTCATAACTTACTGCAATTTCTTTTTTCTTTTTCTGTCCTTCAACTTCCACTCCATCAACCTTAACACTTGTCCCTGGCTTTTTCATAATCCCACCTCCTCTAATAGAAACCTTAGCCAATTTAAAAAATAAATTATACCTTCTTTTGTTAAGGCGGGTTCATAAGATTTGTAAAACTTGAAATGTATTCCTTCAAACATTAGCAGAGTTTTGTCCATCCTTTTTAGATTCCTCATTTGAATCCTCCAAGAGACTATATAACATAGAGATAGAGCTTCTTATAATTGGGCCCAAACATTTAGGACATAAAAAGACTTCTCCAAATTCATCAGAATAAAAAAGCCCTCTTTTTTCTTTACCACAAATCATACAAACGTTATGAGTAATAACAAATTCATTCTCATTAACTTTCATAAATCCTCCTTTTTATAATGCTTTTTGTAAACCCATCTTACCAAATTTATTACAGCGGCCATCAAATTTTTATCACTAAACCTAACTAAATATCCTACTTCTTTATTCTTATAGGACACTTCATAGACTAATTCCATTGAATCTCCTTCAAAGGTTGTTGAAATATTTAAAAAATAGATATGAAAAGATGAAATTAGAATTTTAGGCAATTTTTCAATTAATTCACAAAGAGTATAAGCTGCATAGCAAGAATCAAGATTTCCCTCCCTTGCTGGAACTAACCCATAAGAACTTCCGCTTTCAAACCAGTAATAATAACAATCATTCTGACTGACACCTATTTCTTTAAATTCTTTAGCGACATCCAAAGGAACAACTAAGTCCATCATCTTTTTCATCATTCCTCCCCGAATTCAATATAATCAATTCCTATCATAAAAAGGATATAACATATAATTCCCATTAAAAAATAAATTATAGCTTTAAGTATTATACCAAAATTTTTAAAACAAAAATGTATTAATGACAGGGTATAAAAAATAGAGGGAAGCATTAGTAAAAAACCAATTAAGTATTTCTTCATCTTGCTCCTCCCTTTTTTTTATATTTTCTTTTTTCCCATACATAAATTCCAATAGCCGCAATAATCAGGGCTACAAAACTGACAATTTGGATTAACATAAAATATTTCATTTTCTATTGCTTTGGCTACATTATCAACTGTTAGTAGAAGATTATTAAACCCTTCAACTTCTGGTTTTGTCTTATATGATAGGTATTCTGGAACAGTCTTACAGATAACATAATCAGTTCTTAAGATTTTGGGTTTTGTTTTATATTCTTTCATATACCCTAAAGAATATAGCAAAAGTTGGAGGTATGTGTCAAGCCCTATTTTTTTTCCAGGAGATCTTCTTTTAAGCTTAAAATCTACTATTGCTTCATCATTTGTAATTAAATCAGGAATTAAGATTACTTCATATTCTCTTCCCTCCTCTTCATTTTTCATATCAATCTTGAGTTCAGTTTCGATGACTTTTGGCTTAAGTTTTTTAGCTTTATGTTCATAATATTTTTCAGTTGTTATAATTCCTAAATCTTTTAACTTTCCAGGTTTTTCATCTTTCTTCCATTCTACATCCTTCTTTAATTTATCAAAACTATCAGAGAAAACTTCCTTGATGATTTCTACTTTAGGAAAGCGATTTTTAATCAATTTTCTCTCAAGTCCAAATTCCACTGCATTATGAAAGGAACTACCAAGAGCAATTGAACTGCTAGGTGGAATTTTTAATCTCTCAACATATCTGAAATAGAATGCCATAGGACATTTAAGATAGAGATTAATTTGAGAGAATGATAATCTTAACTTATTCATAAAAAAACATCCTTTGAGTAAAGAATATTAATTATTAGTAAGACAACAATACAGGCTAACAAAAATTCAACCATTACAACCTCCTTATCTTTCTCTGGAGAGCTTGCAACCCCCTTGATTTTTTTATTCTTATATTATAAAACTCCTTCTCTCCAATCCATTCATTTGTCTTGGGGTTTTTAACCCTTCTTCTACATTTCTTAATCTCAAACTTACAAACAGTAGGAATCTCATAATCGTTTCCCTTAAGAAGTTCTGATTTAATATCTTTGATAAAAGCCCTTAAAACAATATCCACCTTCCTTTCAGTAAGTTTTGTTTTTTCTGAAATCCTCTTTACTACATCCTCTTTCATAATTCCTCCACTTTAATTTCAGAGGTTGGCTTGAAATATCTTTTTAATGTTTTATAAACTTCTTTGCTGATTTTAATCTTAAATTGTGGAGTTTCAGTTTCAGCATTTTCAAGACACTCTTTCGCAATATTGAGCATTCGTTTGGAGAGTTTATAGTAATAATCTGCTTTTTGAAGGCAATAAAGAAAATCTTTTTCAGTTTGGTTCATCAATAAACTTATAGCAAAATATCCATAATCTGTCAAGCCTTTTTTTAAATTTTTTGCGTAAGGTTCCCTTGTTATTTCCTCCATTACAATATTGACAATCTTATAAGCAAGTTCCATAAGAGGGAATTTTACTTCTGGCTTATTCTGTTTATTCTTTGGATAAATTGATATTAAGATGTTCCAAATCTTAGAATGAAGTCTTGATTTTGCTAACTCAATTAATGCTTCCATTTTAACCTCCTATTTTTTAGAAACCTAGTATCCTCTGATATTTTCTTATATGATTCTTCATCTTATTTAAAATTTTAGTTGCTTCTTTAGATGTTAATCTATTCCTCTTATAAACAGTCTTAGCAACTTTAACGAACTCCTCAGCAAAAGCCATTGAGGTTCCTTTAAGTTCTTTTATAATTTGATCTTCGTTTTCAATTTTAATGTGATGATAATTAAATAATTGTTTAATCTGATATTCGTCTGGTGCTCCAATTTCATAAATAGAATCAAACCTTCCAGGTCTATTTATTAAGGCTTCTGATAATTCATCTATTTTATTTGTAGTTGCAATAATTAAAGTTCCATCCAACTCTACAAATCCATCAAGAAATTGTAATAAATTTGATAGATTGATCCTACCATAATCTTCTACTGGTTTTCCAACGCTTTTGTCAATATCCTCTAAATAATACAAATGAGGTTTTGGTTGCTTGGGGAAATAATCTCTTGTTAGAGAATAGAGTGTTTTTATTCCATAATTATAGAATTCTTTGTTATCAATCCTTATTAAGGCTGGTATCACTTCAACACTGTCTCTCATCCCTGGTATTTTAATAGTCCCATCGCTCTGGACATAATTTAATAGATTTGAAGCAGGAAGTCCAAAATATTGAGAGACAGCCTTTATAAGAAGAGTCTTACCATTTCCTGGAGGTCCATAAAACATTATCCCTCTTTTCCAAGGAATTTTGAGTCTTTTCTTATAAATATCATAGGATTCAATAAAAGCCTTTATATCTTCTAATATACTTTCCTTTAAACCTTTTTTTAAGAATACTCTGTTCAAAATTTCATCATTTTGATTAGAAATACTTTTTTCTAAATTATAATAAAGTTCAGCACAGACTTTTAAAAATTTGGAAATCAATGTTTCTTTACCAACTGGGCATAAAAGATAGATTATAGAATGTTGAGCAATTTCATCAAAAACTTTTGCTATAAACAAATCTTTCCATTTCCAGACACCATACCGAGGGCTAATTAAAATATCTGGGTGATAGATTTTATAATCAATAACTTTTAATATTTCAAAACAATTAATAACAAAATCAAAATCATCTGATAGATGTATTATATGACAATCTGTTTTAATCAATTTTTTAATAATATCCTTTAAAGTTCGAGGAATTTCCAAATTACCAGATAAAAATGTCTTACCTTTTTTAAAAAATAATCTATTCATTAACCCTCCCTCAATCAACTATCTTTAAATTTTTACTTAATTCTGATTCGCTTCTAACTTCCAACTCTAATTCTTTTTTATGGGCAATATAATAAAAGACAGCTGGAAGATAGCTTATTAAATCAAGGCAGGGCAATTTTCTTAAAAGTTCCATAATTAATCCAATATCTCTTGCTGTAAGATTCTTAAATTCTTTTTCTTGGATCTCTATAAATTCCTCATAATGGTCCCAAACCAAATCTAAAAAATCTTCCCAGATTTCAACATCTTCAAGAAACTTTTCTTTGTTTTTGTAATTCCCTGTTAAAATTGCAAGGTTGTTCTTCCTGTCAATCAAATAATAATAGCAACTCATAACTCCTCCTTCTTTTAAAATACATCAATATCATTCCATATAAACTTCTCTTTTAATAATGCTGATATATAAATTTTCAAAGCATAAACCATAAGATAATAATCTTCCAATTTAAAAATCTCCCTATTCCAATAAAGCGATTTAAAATTCGTAGAATGTTTAACCCTGCTAACTTTAAACCTTGCTACTTCAAGAAAATCCATAATTTTTTTCTCATAATTATATTTTATAGTTTCTACCAGAACTTCACAAGAAACTTTTTCCTTCCCTATTCTAAGTTTTTTAATATCATACCGAAATGGCTGACTGATACTAATAGTTTTAGTTTTATCCATCTTTCCCTCCTTTTTTTAAAATTCTTCATAATAACCACAAAAAGGGCATTCGTAACAGCCCGATATTTCCTGGCAATGTCCATAAGCAGTCGTATAAACAGATTCTTGGGTTTTATAATCTTCTTCGTCTAAAGGGAAACCACATTTAGGGCAGGCATCAGCATCTTCAGAATTTATCTTATCAAAAATAAACCACAGAATGTCCTTTGCTAAACTTTCTGCTTTAGGAGTATTAATTTTATAATTATTTAATAACCCTATAATTCCTTTGATTATATTACTTCTCATAGTCCCTCCTTACTTATAAACTATATCTGGCGAACACTTTAGAAAAGAACAGAATTTATTCATCTTTACCCCTCCTTATAAAAAAAAGATTCAATTATAGAAACCAGCAATTTATTTGCTTCCTCATAATCAGGCTCATCGGGTAAATCTGTTTTTATATATGCTTCATCTATTTGTTTAAATAAAAATTCTGCATAATCTTTTACTTTTTCTAAAGGCCATTCTCCTTGTTTTATGCTAATTAACAATTGATTATCTTCTCTGAAGACATTCACTTTTTTTTCTATCAATAATTCAATTCCCATTTTTAATAATCTAATTAAATGAGCCCCATTTTTACAATCATATCCATATTTTTCAACTAATTCCTTCCTCTTTTTCCCCATATACCCTTTATAAGAAAACTTAGTCATTCTCCTTAATTGAGAATATGCATAACCACAAAAGCTTTTATAACATTTTTTAGATAAAAATATATTTCTTCTATCTTTAATTAAGTTGAAATATTTAGTTGTTTTTATATAATGTTGGTCTTTCAACCAGAGCCAACTAATAACATTCGGATTATTATTTAATAATAAGCGAAAATATTTTCTAATATCATAAATTAAAATATCATATTCAAATTGCTTTATCTCTATCTGTTCAAATTTTTTAAGCCCTAATATGTAATCTTTAGGTGGAATACAAATTCCACAAATATCAACATCATCTATATGTTGTGGGACATAAGTTCCATGAGCTATGCTTCCTCTATATCCTAACATTATTAGGGAATTTAACGAAAAAGGAAATACAGTTTCTATAATATCAAAAATCTTTCTTTCTGTCATTTTTATTTTCCCTTTCCTTTTAAATCCAATTTTAGTTGATAAAAATCGTGCCAACTTCTTTCTAATCGTTTTGCTCTCATCAAAATGCTTAAAGCCTTCTTTCTAAGGCTTTTTACAGCTTCTTGCAAATCAGCATAACTTTCTATCCAATAATAACCTTTTTCACAAGTTCCTATTGGATAGCCTGACATTACAAGCCTTTCTACAATTTTTCTTAATTCTCTATCTGTTATTTTTATACTTACAAGATTAAGAGCCATTAAAATTTCCTTCCTCTTAATTGCGTTTTCTATTCCTTTGTGTTTTTGAAGAATTTTTACGACTTCTAGAAACATTTAATCCTCCTTTAATTATTTCCCAATAATGTTTTTCACAAACAAAATGATAGCGAGTTCTAAATCTTACTTTTTCAACTGCTCTTTCTCCACAAATATAACATTTTCTCGGCTTCCTCATTTTCTTTGAATCCCAGAACTTATCATTTAATTTTCTTGTTTCCCCATCAAGTCTCTCTTTCCACCTATAATATTCATTCCAACTTTTAAACATCACTCCTCCAAACATAGAACTTCTTTTCTAATATTATTTTTTTAATCTCAGGTAAGTCTTCTTCCCTAAATTTAATAATTTTTCCTTCTTTATAGAACGGAATTTTCTTCTTTCTAATTAGACTATAAATATACGTTTTTTTAACTCCAAATCTCCTTGCAAGGCTAATAATATCAATATCCATAGCAGCACCTCCTTTTTTTATAGACTTTGATTTAAATCAATAATTTTTCCGCATCTCTTACATTGCCACCATCTCCAATTTTTTAGTTCAATATCATAGGGTTTATACTGATGTCCTAAGAATAAGCAGGTCAATTTCTTCAAAAACCTTAAGATTTTCTCCAGTTCTTTCTTAATCATTTTTCCTCCTTTCGCCTAAAAAACTACACTAACATCAAAAGAAAAGCAATTCGGACATTGTAGGTAAGGTCTTTCACTGCTTATAAACTGGATAAATATTGTCCCACATTTGTTGCATTTGAATCTGAATTTGATGGAAATTGAAGTAGGAGTGATATTTTTAGTTTCTTTTTGATGAAAATCTACATTGTAGCCACAATTCAAACAAATCTTTCCTGTAGTATCCCACTCTGTTTTTCTACATTTGGGACAAATTTGAATTTTACATCCATTTTCATCAGGAAATTTAACATTCATACTCCCTCCTCTATTCTTCTCAATATTTCTTGTTGGCAATAATTATATCCTTTTCTAAAATCATCAGAAAATGTTTCATCATATTTCATTTCTTCAGGCACTAACTCACGAGCATACTTTCTAAAATATTTAGCAACAACACTAACAATCTCTTCCTTAAGTTCGTTAGGATACCCTTTGCAGGTAAACTCTTCCGCACCTATAGTTTTGATTTTCCTTTTCAAAACATCGTAAACAATCTTTTCAAGTTCAAGAGTTAACCTGCTTTTCATTTTTCCTCCTTCTCTATCGGCTTTGCTATCACTCTTCTACCACACTCTTTTACAATCTTTATCCTTCCATACTTCGCTAATAACCTTAAAGTAGAAGCATTAGAACTTATAGCAAAACTGTCAAATTCATTATTTTGTTCGTCCCAGCAGTGTTGGTAAGCCATATCTTCTAAAACATCTAAAATTTCTTCAATTTTTTCTGCTATAGCAGTAGCAAGTTTTCTTGCACCTTTTTCTGTTAAAGAGAGAGTCATTGACTTTCCTATACCATCCTTTGCCTCTAAAAATTTGTAGGCAATTATTTTGTTTTTAAGAATTTTCGTAATTTCCTCAACCAACTTCTCATTCATTGCTCCTCCTCTTTTCATTCTTCTCTCTCTTTTATTTTAATATCAAAATTTGCTAATAAAAGCGTTTCCAGAGTTTTCAAATCTTTAATAGTTATGTCTGATAAACCGCGTGATTTTGCCCAATCAAATAATACATCAATTAATTCTAATTCTTTATTCATTTTCCCTCCCCCTTATATTTTCATTTTCTTTTTCAACAAATCCAAAACCTGTTTCCTTGTATATTTCTTTATAACTTTAAACTTTCTAACTCTAAATTTTCCATCAGTAGCAAATGGAATAGCAACTATATCCTTTACCTGAAATTCTACTTCTATAAATTCATCAGCATTTGGATTATCTTTCAAACACCACATCAAAGTTGCTACATTTCCACCATAACTGCATAAATCATTTTCATCCTCATCATATTTATCAAATTTATATGTTTTTCCCACTTCATACTCAAAATTTTGATAAGGGCTTTTTCCATTAGTAAGATATTTCCAGAACCTTAACTTTGTATTTTTTGGCAATAATTTAAGAGAATATAAATCTGGCAAAAATATAGGTTCGTTATATTTTATTCCCTGAAGGTCTACTTCCCGAAGGTCTACTTCCCGAAGGTATGCTCCCCAAAGGTCTGCTCCCTGAAGGTCTGTTCCTCTTCTAACTGCCTCTTCAACAGTTTTTCTAATACTATTGTTCTCTGTTTCATACTCAAAAATCACTTTTCCATAGAGATTTTTAATTTGGATTTTTGTCGTCATTTTTCCTCCTACTAATCCATTCTTCTCTTTCATCATCCCAAACTTTTTTAAACCTTTGGTAATATAAAAGAGCCAGCCATATTTGTTCCATTGTATCATATTTCCAGCCTTCTGCTGTAGGATAACCATCAAGCGTTTTCTTTTTACAAAATTCATAAAAATCATCAAAATACAAACTTCTCGCACAAGAAATTCCCATCATGCTTTGAATTTGGTCTTGAGTTGGCAACCATATTGGATTTCTAATCACTTCCACATAATATTCGTTAGTCTTAAAATCTACTAATTTTAGTTCTCTTGAATTTATATTCCAATCTATTATAGAGGGTTCTTTTTTAAGAGCGAATTTAAATATTGGCGTTTTATGCTTCTCATACAAATTTTCTAAATGAAGAAAATCATGGCCGACTATTCGGATTTTACCACTTGCATAAATCCAATCACCTTCAGTAAATCCTCTTTTCCATTTAAGAATTTGTAATTCTACAGCCCCTTTACACATTTTAACATACTTTTCAGAAAAATCCATCATCTCCTCCTTTTTTTAATAATTTCCAAAATAAACAAGTTCTTCATATTCTGGTTTTAGCCAATAGGAAAGAGGTGGTAGAATTTCTGTTTCGTGTTTTATAACTAAAGCACCTTTAGGATACCAATTTGGCATATATTTTTCATCTGGTGGAATGCATAACCATTTCCATTCACGAAGTTTTTTTTCATTTGAAGAAGTTTCAATTGGGACACAAATTAGCCAAAACTTATATCTCTTTTTCATTATTTCTCCTTTAACAAATTTTTATTTTCATAAATATTACCGATAACCTCAATATCTTTTTGGTCAGTTGTAATAAGCAAGTGTTTATTAAGCGGATAATTATCTTGTGTTCTTAAAAACGTTCCATTTTCAAAAATAATTTTTTCATTTACTGAATTGTATACTCTTATAATATCCCCCTCGTAGATTTCTCTTCCGTTTTTGTCTTTTAGTCCAGTATACAAATCAGGTTGATTTCCTTCTTTTAACCATTTCCACAAAATTTCTCTATTGCTAAATTTATTTTTCAGCAAATCTTGTAGTGTAAAA
>Ga0164318_10000680_pt1 | contig 27329 bp, 24 predicted proteins | sample GuaBasSedimGuay9_FD_113734 | JGI IMG/M metagenome (GOLD analysis project Ga0164318, IMG submission 113734) | Subseafloor sediment microbial communities from Guaymas Basin, Gulf of California, Mexico - Guay9, Core 4571-4, 0-3 cm | ecosystem: Environmental > Aquatic > Marine > Hydrothermal vents...
AATTCACACAAGATGATATGGATAATGGTTATATACCATTACCTGATTCAATTATATATGTTGATGGTGTTCTTGATGGTGGTATCATGGGTAATTTATTACAACCTATGGGTGATCCAAGAGCAAGTTGGGTCGGATTTAATCCTTTTGTAAATGGTATGATTGGTACTGGAAATAATCCAAGTGCAACATCAAGTACAAATGATCATGGTGGCGGTGGTGGTAATTTTGGTATTAGTGATTTTTTCCTAACAATGAATAATCTTGAAATGATGGGGGACATGTTAGGTACTAATGATCATCCAATTCAATTTAATAGACACACTCATAAAGTACATTTAATTAATAATTTCATTGCCACATTTGAAGCTAAGGTTGGAAATTTTATAGCATTTAATTCATTGAAATCATTAGATCCGGAAGAATATAATGATGTGTATAATGATAGATGGTTAAAAGAATATTTAACATATTTAATTCAGCGTAATTGGGGTGCTAATTTACGCAAATTTGGCGGTATACAACTTCCAGGTGCTGTTGATTTGGATGGTGAAAAACTATACGATGATGCACAAAATGTACTTGAAAGATTGGAAGAAGAAATGTTAGATAAATACACATTTCCACCATTACCTGAATTTGGTTAATGGGTAGAAAAAGGGCTATTATGTATCAAAATGGGGGTTAATGTGTATAAAAAGGGCTGTTATAGATGTTGAAGTTTAAACAATTTTTAGTAGAAAAGACTTTTAGATTAGGTCAAGATGTTGATATGATCTATAAGAATTATTTTGCCAAATATATGAAAGATATTAGAAGTGATAAATGGGATGGTAGATTTAAAGTAGAGGTCATATCATCTGCTTTTTTAAAATCGGCTGATTCTAAAAAAGCACATAAATTAAATCCAATTCACATTGTTATGAATAGTAAAAATGAATCTGGAAATTTTTATAATCCTATTAGTAAATATATATCATTAAAAATTAATGATAATGCTTTGGAAATATTAAAGCAAGCTAATATGAATTTTAATGATGCAGGTGAGTTGCTTTCTGGTCGAAAAAAAGAATGGATGAATGATTTATCTGAAAATAGAATAAAGGGTACAATTTATCATGAATTATCTCATTGGATAGATGATTCAATTCACAATCAACATATTGAAAAAATGCTAATAAAAGCACATGAACCTGGACATCGTGATGTTTTAAAACAAGGGTCTAAGGGTGTCAATTCTTCTTATTATGAGATTAATGCTCAGGTACATGCAGTAAAACAAATTAAAAGGCAAATGTCTAAATCTAAATATGATTCTTTAACATTTGATGAATTGGTTGCTGGTTCGTCTGCTTTAACCACAATGACCAATTTAAATAAAGATGCTGGATCATATGATCAATGGCGAAAAGATTTATTAAAAAGACTATCAAGAGAAAAATTGTTAGGAAAGAGCATGAAATTTAAATTTTAATAAATAGTATAAATTAACTTAAAAGGAAAAGAAAAATGGGAAATATTTTAACAACAAAAGAACTTGGTGAATACAGACAAATGATTATTGATGAATTGGCTGGTGATCCAATGATTGATGGTGCAACATTGGAAGCATTGGTTGATGTTTATGATGTGGCAAAATATGTCGAACGTTTAAATCACGTTGTTGATAATATCAAATCTACTCACAGTTTAAACAATGTTACTGGTGGTGAATTGGATGTTGCTGTAACTGTTTCAACTGCTGGTACGGGTTATGTTGAAGGTGCTACTTATCCGGTTGCTGGTGTATCTGGTGATGGTGGTGTAATGACTATTCTTACCGTTGATACTGGTGGTGAAATCTTAACAGCCGAAGTATCAAATGTTGGTATTGGTTATGATACTCCAACTGTTGATTTAACAGGTGATGGTGATGGTCTTGGTGTAGTTGCTTTAACTGCTGGTGCAATTACTGCTCTTGATCAATCTACTGTTTTGGATGATATGTTAGCGTCTGTTTAATAGAAATTCCCTATTGTTATAAATAATAAAAACAATAGGGACATTTCATGGCTGTAAACCATTATTTAAATTTATACAAGAATAAACCAGAACAACAATTAATTGAAAATCTAACGATTGAAGCAATTAAGTTTTATGGTATGGATCTACAATATATTCCAAGAGAAACACTTGAACGAGATCCTATTTTTGGTGAAGATGTAAGAACTCAATTCACATCCAATTACTTGATAGAAATGTATCTTGAAACTGTTGATGGATGGGGTGGTGATGGTAACATGCTTGCCAATTTTGGTATGACTATTAAAGATACCGCTACATTGGTATTATCTAAAAGAAGATTCCAAGAAACAATTCCCGAAAAAGTAAGACCATTAGAAGGTGATCTTATTTTCATTCCTATGTCCAATTCTTTATTGGAAATCAATTTTGTTGAACATGAAAATCCTTTTTATCAATTAGGAAAAGTATTCACATACAAATTAACCGTAGAAAACTTCACATATAGTCATGAAAACTTTGATACAGGTCAGGCATCTATTGACAGAATTAATAGTGATTTCTCATACTCAGAAACTATGGATGAAGCTGATAATGAAGAAATTCAGGAAGAATCTGATTTAATTGTGATAGAAACTGAAAACCCTAAAGATGATTTTGAAAATAATAAAGACAATTTCCCATTTGATTTTTAATTATTATAAATATATGTATGAATTATACTGTATATCAAACAACAAATATTGAAACTGGAAAAATTTACATTGGGTGTCATAAAACCCAGATCCCAAATGATGAATATTTGGGATCTGGGAAACATTTAAAAAATTCAATAAAAAAATATGGTAAAGAAAATTTCACGAAAGAAATATTATTTAACTATGATAATGAATTTGAAATGTATGAAAAGGAATTTGAAATAGTTGATGAAAATTTTATATGTAGACAAGACACATATAATATTGTTTTGGGTGGTTGTGGTGGCGGTCATTTAGGAATGAAACACTCCAAAGAAACAAAAAATATAATGAAATATAATAATTTAGGAAATAAAAACCCTTTTTATGGAAAACACCATAATAATGAATCTAAGAAAAAAATATCAAATACCCATAAAGGAAATCAATATAATTTGGGGAAATCGAGATCACAAAAAACTAAAAATAAAATATCCAAATCAATGAAAGGTTTATCCAAATCACAAAAAACTAAAAATAAAATATCAGGTGAAAATAATTACAAATTTTCTGGATATTGGGTTACACCAAATGGAAACTTTATTACACTCAAAGAGGCATCATTAAATATTGGTTCATCTTCACTTATTATGAACTGGTGTAAAAATTCAAATAAAATCATATCAAAAAATAATATTGGGAAATCTAAATATCTTCAATCATTAAAAGATTATCCATTGGGAAAAACATTTAATGATATTGGATTTTCATTTATTCATAAATAGTTATTATATAAGGAAATTTAAATGAAAACCCCATTTTATCATAATACCATAAGAAAGATTGTAATAGTTTTTGGTACATTATTTAATGAATTATCTATCAATCGTGAAGATCGTAATGGAATATATCAAGAAATTCCAGTGCCTATTTCATATATGACAAAGGAAAAATTCATTGCAAGAATTAATAACATCCAGCAACCTGGGGATGAAAAAATAACAATTGAAGAAACCTTACCTAAAATGTCTTATGAAATGACAGGTATGCGTTATGATAGTGCAAGAAAAGAAAATACTGTTCAAAAAATGCGTTCAAAAGAAAATGATGATTTATTCATGTTTCAAAGAGTGCCATATAATATAGAATTTACACTGAATATAGCCACACGTAAAATTGATGATAGTTTAAGGATTGTTGAACAAATTGTCCCCTATTTTACACCCGAACTTACATTAAAAATAATTGATATGGAACCATTGGATATCAATACAAATATACCAATTACATTGAGTGATACTAATTATGAAATTGATAGTCAAGGTGTATTTGATGATAGAAGAACCGTATTTTGGTCATTGACATTTACTGCACAAGCGTATTTGTATGCCAATTATAGAGACAATTCAATTATTAGAAAGGCTAATGTTAATATGAGAGATTTAGAAAGTGGTGCATTTTATGAACGTGTAATTGCTGAATTAGATCCAATTAATGCAAACAGCAATGATGATTATGACGTTAAGGTAACTATTGATAATGAAGAAGAAAATACTATACCTAATACAACGGGTGAAGATACGGAGATTGATATACAATGAAAAATAAAATAGATGATTTTTTTGATATGACTGATGATGTTCAAAATGAATTAGATGAAGTTGAAAATAAAGAAATTGATATAATTGAAGTTGAACCAATTATTCATCATCCAAGTATTAAAGAAAATGCATTAGATGATTATAATGCAACCCGTGAATCAATGAAAACAATGATCACTAAGGGTACGGTTATGATTGATGATTTAATTGCAGTTACCAAAGAATCAGAAAGTCCGAGAGCATATGAAGTATTATCCGGATATATGAAAACATTAACTGATATGAATAAAGCATTGATGGAAATTCACAAAGATACGAAAGAGATTACAGAGGAAAAAGAGCAAAAACAACATCAAGAAAATAATAGTTATGTGTATGTAGGTTCAACTGAGGATCTACAAAAAGAATTGGAGAATGACTAATGAGTGAAGGTTCAGAGGGCTTTTAAATGGCTCAGATAAACAATTTTTATAATGGTAATCCAAAACTAAAAAAAGCTGGAATTAAACAACCATATACAAAAGAACTTAAAGCGGAATATAGAAAATGTCGTGATGATATTATATATTTCACAAAGAAGTATTGTAAAATCGTGTCCTTAGACGAAGGATTAGTTAATTTTGAATTAAGAGATTATCAAGAAAGATTATTAAATGATTATTCAAATAATAGGTTTAATATTGTCTTAACATCAAGACAAACTGGTAAAACTATTACAACGGCCGCATTTTTAATACATTATTTAGTATTCAATGGATATAAATCCGTGGCATTGGTTGCAAATAAAGCAAAAACTGCCAGAGAAATTTTACATAGAATGAAAAGGATGTATGAAGGATTACCATTTTTCTTACAACCTGGGGTTGTGGAATGGAATAAATCAAGTGTAGAATTGGGTAATGGGTCAACTGTTGTAGCAGGATCAACAACATCTGACACTATTCGTGGATTTTCATTCAACATGGTTATGGTTGATGAAGCTGGGTTCATTGATGGATTTGAAGATTTTTATACATCAACATATCCTGTTGTATCATCTGGTAAAGAATCAAAGATTATTCTAATATCTACTCCAAATGGAATTAACCTTTTTTATAAATTGTGGAAAGAGGCGAAATTGGGACATAATACCTTTCATCCGTCAAGGGTAGATTGGTGGGAAGTTCCACATTATGATGAAGCATGGAAAACTGAAACCATTAAAAATATTGGTCAAAAAAGATTTGATCAGGAATATGGTAATAAGTTTTATGGTTCAAGTGGTACATTAATTGATGGTAATAAACTTGAATTACTTACATGGGTTGATTCATTAGAAAATGATGATGAAAATTATAACGAATATAATGAACCAGAAAAAGGACATAATTATGTTATAACTGTTGATCCATCTGAGGGTGTTGGTATAGATTCTAGTGTTTGTAATGTTATGGATATTACAGAATTTCCATATAAACAGGTTGCAGTATATAAAAATAATTTAGTTCCTGTATTATTATTGCCTGAAATTGTCATACAATTAGCACATAAATTCAATATGGCATATGTATTAGTGGAAACAAATAGCATTGGAGCACAAGTAGGATCAACGATATATTATGATTATGAATATGATAATATTATTACATCTGCTATTAAATATGGTGATAATGAATTAGGTATATCGAGTAAGAATTTAGATTTTGGGTTAAGAATGACAAAAAAATCTAAATTGATAGGATGTTCAAACTTAAAACAATTGATTGAAAGTGATAAATTAGAAATTCAAGATTTTGATACAATCGAAGAACTTAATACATTTTCCAAAAAAGGAAAGAGTTATGAAGCAGAAGAAAATAAGCATGATGATATAGTCATGACATTAGTTTCATTTGCTTGGTTGACAACACAAGATTATTTTTCTGATTTATTCAATGTTGACGTAAAACGAGAAGTATTGAATAAAATGAAGGGAGATATGAATATGCCAATGAATGTTGGGTTCATGCCTGATCATAATCCTGAATTACCAACTGATATCTATGTTCCTGATTATGGTATCAATAATCCAATGAATTCACAAAATGAACTAAATATACCATTTGATCAATGGTGAGTTAAGAACGAAAAAATACTAAATAGATAAAAGATAAATAATATTTAATTGAATAGGAAGGAGAATACTAATGGGATTTCAATTATCTCCAGGTGTTAATGTTAGTGAAGTTGATTTAACAGGATTTGTACCTGCCGTTGGAACAAGTGGTGGTGCTTTTGTTGGTCAGTTTGAGTGGGGTCCAGTATTGGATTACACCACACTAGAAAATAAGAAATTATTACAAAAGTGGTTTGGTAAACCAAATGATGTAAATTACCGTGATTGGTTTTCATGTTCAAACTTTTTGGATTATTCAAATAATCTGAATATTGTTCGTGTAGTCGATGATGCGGTTGCTTTAAATTCTGATGTTGTTGGAACAGGTATTTTAATTAAAAATTCAACACATTATACCGAAGTTTATGGTACTCCATTGGGAGATGCTTCATTTATGGCATCAAAATATCCAGGATCAAAAGGTGATACCATTCGTATAATTGTTATTGATAATAACACATATGATGAAGTTGCTTTGGATTATGGTGATGTTTTACCAAATAAACCAGAAACAAGTGATTATGTTAGAAATGTTGGTGGTGAAAATGATGAAGTACATATTTTAGTTTTAGATACATTAGGTAATTTTACTGGTGTTCCTGGAGCAGTTCTTGAAACTTATGAATTCTTATCAAAAGCTAGTGATGCTGTTGATTTAGACGGTAAACCAATTTTTTATGGTAGTGTTTTAAACAAAGAATCAGAATATGTATGGTTCTTAGAAGTTCCAGATAGTGCAGATCTTGCCGTTGGTGGATCAATTCAATCAATCAGTCTTATTGATGGTGGTGATGGTTATACTGTTGCTCCCGCAGTTGTTATTACTGGTGATGGTTCAGGTGCTACTGCTACTGCTGTTTTAGCAAGTACAGGTGAAGTTTGGGATGATGTTATCATTACTCTTAATGATCGATATGCAATTGCTCCAACAATTACTGTAAATGGTGATGGTTCAGGTGCTCTTGCTACTGCTGTTTTAACAAGTGATGGTGAACTTGATTCAATTACACTTTCAAATGGTGGAGCAGGATATAATGTTGGTGATACGATTGCCGTAACAGGTGATGGTGTTGGTGCAACTGCTGAGGTTGGTTCTGAAACTGGTAATGTAATTGATACAATCATAGTTACAAATGCAGGGTCAGGTTATACAACTATTGTAATCGATCCGGATACTACTTCTGGTGGTGGATCAGGTGGTGTTGCTACTGGTAATCTTACATTTGAAGTTGATGTTGTAAATATCACAAATGGTGGTTCAGCGTATACAAGTGCTACAATCGCATTTAATAGTGGTATTGCTACTGCTACCGTTACTGTTCAATTTGCAGTTGATGCTGTAAATATTGTTGTAAATGGTTCAGATTATATTGATGGTACAACTGTTGTTGATATTGCTATTGAAAATGGCGTTCAAGCTACTGGTACTGCCGTTGTAACTCCAGGAGCAGATTATGATGCTATTTGGAATACCCCTGCTTTAAACAGTAAATATCAATCACTAGCAAGTGCTTGGGATAAACAATTTACAGGTGGTGTTGATTCAGCAAATGTTGATGAAAGTGCATTAATTGAAGGTTGGGACATGTTCCGAAATTCAGAAGTTGTTGATGTATCATTACTTATTATTGGTGATGCTGGTGAAGGTATCGGTCCGAATTCACATACAACTGTTGTTAAACATGTAGTTGAAAATATTGCAAGTTGGAGAAAAGATTGTGTTGCATTTTTCAGTCCAAAATATTCAGATGTTGTTAATCAACCCGAAACGTTAGCGGTAGAAAATTGTGTTAATACACGAAACAATGTCAACATTTCAAGTTCATACGGATTTATGGATAGTGGTTGGAAATATCAATATGATGTTCACAATGACAAATATCGTTGGATTCCATTAAATGCTGATATGGCTGGTGTTTGTGCTCAAAGTGATTTAGCCCGTGATCCTTGGTGGAGTCCTGCTGGATTTAATCGTGGACAGATTAAAAATGTTATTAAATTAGCATTAAATCCAAATAAGGGAAATCGTGATGAACTATATCAATCGAATGTAAATCCGGTTGTATCGTTTGTTGGTGAGGGAGTATTACTATATGGTGATAGAACTCAATTAGCAAGACCAAGTTTATTCCAAAAATTAAACGTTCGTAGATTGTTTATTGTACTTGAAAAAGCGATTGCAAGATCTGCCAAATATCAATTATTTGAATTCAATGATGCATTTACAAGAGCACAATTTGTTTCACAAGTTGAGCCATATTTACGTGATGTTCAAGGTCGTAGGGGAATTAATGATTTCCGTGTAGTGTGTGATGAAACTAATAATACAGGCGAAGTAATTGATCGTTCTGAATTTGTTGGTGATATTTACATTAAACCAAATAACTCAATTAATTTCATTCAATTAAACTTTGTTGCGGTTCGTAATGGTGTTGATTTTGATGAAATCGTTGGTAAATTTTAATAAGGAGTAAGTAATGGGAATTGGAGTTAATGAGTTTATAGCCAACTTTGAACATGGTGGTTATAGACCAAATTTATTTAAGGTATCAATTGCAAGTCCATTTATGGTTAATGCTACCAAATCATCATACTTGTGTAAGTCAACAAGTTTGCCACCTAGTAATTTAGGTTTGGCAGATGTGTCTTATATGGGTCGTAAGATTAAGATCGCTGGTGATAAGGAGTTTCCATCATGGACAACTGATTTTTATGAGGATAACGATATGGTAAATCGTAAATCTTTTGAATATTGGTTATCAAAAATTTCAGCACATGAAGCTAATACTGGTTATATTAAACCAAGTGAGTATTATGCTACTATTGTTTTGGATTTATTGAGTCATGAAACTGGTAATCCGGTTAGAACGTATAAACTAATTAATGCTTTTCCAACAGAAGTTGGTGAGCTGGCATTAGCATATGATTCTAATGATACAATTGGTGAATTTTCGGTAACATGGGAATTTAACTATTGGACAGTAAACGATATTGATATTTAAAATCAAGTAATATAAAAAGGGTAAATTTTGGTTTACCCTTTTTTATATGTATAAATACTTCTATAACAATTTGAAATAGGTTTACTATGGAATTATTTGGCTGGAATATAAAGAAAATCGTTGGGAATAACCCAAAGGGTACTACATTTGTACAACCCCATAAAGAAGATGGGGCAATTGAGATCCATAATCAAGATGGATTTGCAAGTCAAAATGAACATATTATCAATCTGGATAATATTCCTACTGATGATTACAATTTAATTGTAACATATCGAAATTTAGCATTAAACCAATATATTGATGAAGGTATTCAAGAAGTTGTAAATGAAGCAATCATTCCGGATAATTTTGCCGATATTGTAAGTTTAAATCTTGATGCTATTGAACCATCAATACTTTCTGAAAAAATGAAAGAAAGGTTAATAGAAGAATTTGATGAAATTTTAAGATTATTAAATTTTAAAAATGATGCATATGGATTATTCCAAAAATGGTATATTGATGGAAGAATTTATTTCCATAAAATGATCGATAAGAATAAAATTAAAAAAGGTATTACACAATTAATGCCTATTGACCCATTGGATATTAAATTAATCCGTGAGGTTAAAAGTACAACAACTGACGCTGTTCCTCTATATAAAACAGAAGATATAAACGAATATTATATTTATGATAAATTGGCTATTAAAAGTAAAAATAGCTATGCAGATACAAGTGCTGTTAAGATTGCCAAAGAAAATATTACATATGTAACATCTGGATTAGCTTCTTCTGATGGTTTGGTTATTTTAAGTTATTTGTATAAATCTATTAAACCATTTAACAATTTAAAGATGATGGAAGATTCTTTAATTGTTTATCGTGTAAGTCGTGCTCCCGAAAGACGTATTTTTTATGTTGATGTTGGTTCTTTACCAACTGGTAAAGCTGAACAATATTTAAAAAATGTTATGGATAAGTTTTCTACTAAGATTACTTATGATGTAAATACTGGTGCTATTTCAAATCGTAAAAACTATCAATCAATCATGGAAGATTATTGGTTACCAAGACGAGAAGGTGGAAAAGGAACAGAAGTTTCAACACTACCTGGGGGTCAAAACTTGGGTGAATTGGAAGATGTTAATTACATGAAAACCAAATTATATAAGTCTTTGGGTATTCCATTATCAAGATTTCAAGATGATAGTGCATCATTTAATTTAGGTAGAACATCCGAAATTACAAGGGATGAATTAAGATTCAATAAATTTGTTAATAGACTGAGAGTTAAATTTTCAGGATTATTTGAAGATTTATTAAGAACCAATTTAATTTTAAAACAAATAATTGAACCAAAAGAATGGGAAAATATTGTTCAGGATATTAAATATGTTTATAACGAGGACAATTATTTTGCCGAGTTAAAAGAAGTTGAAATACTTCAAGAACGTATGAACACTTACGAAATTATAAATAATAATGGAGTAATAGGAAAATATTTATCTAATGATACCGTTAGAAAAACTGTATTGAAACAAACACAGGAAGAAATGGAATATGAAGATAAATTGATTGAAAAAGAAAAAACTGTAAAACAATATCAACCAAAAGAAGAAGAATTTTAAGGGGATAAAAATATGAGCTATGTAGACAACGTAATAAACAAAAAACCAGAAGAATTTAAACATGATGTAATTGCAACAATCAAAGAAAAGATTGGTGGATATATTGATTGGCGTAAAAATCAAATTGCAAAGGAACTATTCAAAAAATGATTTCATATAAAGAGTTCAATGAAGATTTATTTGAAGATCTAAACGATGAACGATTATTTGACATCATTTTAGAAGAATATGAAGATGATGATTTATTATCGGAAGATGATACAAGTTTCATCATGGAATATTTAGATTCAAATGAATTTGAAAACGAAGAATTTATTGCCGAAAAAACTTATTTAAAAAAGGTTTTGGGTGGTGGTAGACGTATTCGTAAAAAAGATACACGTAAATTAAAATCTTTACAGTCTGATGGTAAGGGTGGTGTTAAAAAACTATCTGCTGGAAAACGTCATAAACTAAAAAAACAAGCTAAGAAAGCATGGAAGAAAGGTGGTAGACGTTCGGCCTCTGCTAAAAAACGTGTAGCTAAAAAGACCAAGAAAACACAACGTAAAAAAGGTGGTACAATCTCATGATTTTAATGCGAGAAGAATTTGAAGATATTCAATCAAATATCATAACAGAAAGTGAAGGTAAAAAGACAATGTATATTGAGGGTGTATTTATGCAAGATACACTTAAAAATAGAAATGGTCGTGTTTATCCAAAAAGTGTTATGTCTCATGCGGTAAAACAATATAATGAGAAATATGTACAAAAACATAGATCATTGGGCGAATTAAATCATCCTACACAAGCAACTGTTAATCCTGAAAAAGCATGTCATTTAATTACACATTTAAAAGAAGATGGTAATAATTGGATTGGTAAAGCGAAAGTTTTAAATACTCCAATGGGGTCAATTGTTAAAAATTTGATTGAAGATGGTGTTCAATTAGGTGTTAGTTCAAGAGGTTTAGGTACTGTAAAAGAATCTAATGGTTCTAATGTTGTACAAAATGACTATTGGATTTCCGCTGTTGATACTGTATTTGATCCATCAGCACCAGATGCATTTGTTAATGGTATCATGGAAAACAAAGAATGGATTTTTGAAAATGGTGTATTAGTTGAACAAGATATTGAAAAAATTCAAGATGAAGTTAATATCCTTGTACACAAAAGACAGTTCAATGAAGATGCTATGGAAAAAATATTCCAAAAAGTCATTACAAATATATAATTTTATAAATATATAAAATATATAAAAATAATTAATTATTATTAGGAGAAATTAACAATGCCAAAATTATTCACAGACGAAGATAAAACAATTCTTTTTGAAGGTGTTGATATTGCTGATGATAATCAAAATGAATTCATGGTTAAAATGGAATCAATGATTACATCAAAGGTATCTGAATTAAAAACTAAATTAAATGAAAGTTTTGAAGCTGAAAAAGATGGAATTTTAGTATCACACAAAAAAGAAATCACAGAAGATATGGAAACAAAAATTGATTCATACCTTGATTATGTGGTTGAAACTTGGGTAGAAGATAACGAAATTGCTCTGGATGCAGGTATCAAAAGCGAAATCTTAGAAGGATTTGTTTCAGGTCTGAAAGATCTATACGAAGATAATAACATTAACCTTGATGAAGAATCAATTGATGTTGTTGCTAAAGCTGATGAAAAAATCAATGAACTACAAGGTGATTTAGCCGAATCAATTACTAAAATTGGTGAACTTAAAGAATCAATTGAAGATTTCAAACGTGGAATTATTATCGACAAATATTCAGACGGTTTAACTGAATCACAGATCGAAAAATTGGATACACTTGTAGAAGGTATTGAATTTGGTTCTGATGAAACATTCAATGAAAAAGTTAAAATCATCCGTGAGTCTTACTTCAAAGAAGAAAAAGATGATGATGATGATGATGGAGACAAGGATGATGATGATTCTACTGACTTGAAAAAGAAAAAGAAAGAAAAAGTAGATGAAGCGATAAAACTTGAATCTTTGAATGAAGATTACATTTCAAAATTAGCAAAACGCTTATAAAAATACGAAAGTATAAATAACTAAAAGATTATAAAAAAAAATTTAGGAGACACAAAATGCCAAAACCATTAAATGTTCTAGTAGAGAACTGGGACGAAGTTATTAACAATGACAAGTTTGAAAACATTGAAGATAACTATAAACAAAAAGTTACTGCTCAGTTACTTGAAAATCAAGTAGCATTTAGTAAGCAAGCAACACTTAACGAAGCCGGAGAACCTATAAATAGCGTTGGTGCTGGTGGAGTTGATAACTATGATCCAATTTTAATCAGCCTTGTAAGACGTATGGCTCCAAAATTGATTGCGTTTGACCTATTAGGTGTTCAGCCTATGTCCGGTCCAACAGGATTAATCTTTGCCATGAAATCACGTTATAACACTCCATCTGGTGATGAAGCGTTTATGGACGAAGCTAACACCGCTTTCTCTGGTGCTGGAACGCATACAGGTGATGCTCCAAATCCAACTGCAACAGGTACAGGTATGCCTACTGCTGATGCGGAAGGAAGTGATAATTGGAATGAAATGGCTTTCTCAATCGAGAAATCAAGCGTTGAAGCTAAATCAAGACAGTTAAAAGCTACTTACTCAATGGAATTAGCTCAAGATTTACGTGCTATTCATGGTCTGGATGCTGATAACGAATTATCAAATATTCTTTCAACTGAAATCATTTCAGAAATTAACCGTCAAGTTGTTCGTACCGTATATGATGCGGCCGTAGAAGGTGCTTCTGATACTACCGTTCCTGGAGTTTTCGATTTAGATATTGATGCTGATGGTCGTTGGTCTGTTGAAAAATTCAAAGGATTGTTATTTAACATTGAACGTGATGCGAATAAGATTGCTATTGAAACACGTAGAGGAAAAGGTAACTTTATCTTATGTTCTGCTGATGTTGCAAGTGCTTTACATTTAGCTGGTGCGTTAGACAATCAAGGTAATAAATTAGACAACAACTTAACTGTTGATCCAACTGGTGCTACTTTCGCAGGTGTGTATCGTGGTCGCATGAAAGTTTATGTTGATCCATATGCTACAACTGATTTTTATGTTGTTGGTTATAAGGGTGCGAATCAGTATGATGCTGGTATGTTCTATTGTCCTTATGTTCCATTACAAAAATTGAGCGCAATTAGTCAAGATACGTTCCAACCTATCATTGGTTTCAAAACCCGTTATGGTATGGTTAGTAATCCTTTCACAAGTATTGCTACTGGCGAGAATGTATACTACCGCAAAGTTGCTGTAACAAACTTACTGTAATAATAACAATAATATGTAAGTAATATTAAAAGGGTGGCATTTTTTGCTCACCCTTTTTTTGTTTTATAAATACTATTACAATGATTAAATAAATATTTTAGGAGAAATTATTATGGCAAGTGCTACAACAAGTGATTTTCAACATCATAGATTTATGAAGAAAGTCTTTCATGGGATTGATTGGACAGTTTATACTGATATTTTTGTTGCATTATTTTTAACATTACCAAACCTTGCAGGGTCAGGTGGTGCGGAAGTATCAACAACTGGTACAAACTACACAAGACAATCTGTTCCCGTTGGTGCAGTAAATTGGGATGTTGCAGGATTGGAATACTCTAACGCAAATGATATTACTTATGGTGTGCCTAGTGCAACATGGGGAACTATTGTGGGTGCTGGATTGTATGATGCTTCAACAGGTGGTAATTTATTATATACTGCTCCATTGACTACATCAAAATCAGTATCGGCTGGTGATGGTGCGCCAAAGATTTTGGCTAACCAATTAAGAATTACAAGAGCCACATGTTAATTTAGATTTTTAAATTAATACAAAGATTAAAAGCCTACAAGTTGAAAGATTTGTGGGCTTTTTTTGTTATATTAAATAATCATAAATATGTATGTTAATATATAGGAATATGAAATGGCAGGTTATAAAACAACAGTAAAAAATGATGTACCAGTAAGTTTCCACACATTTGATTTAGATTCCAATTTAGATCATGGTGGACAAATTATTGATGAAATGAATTCAAATAAAAATCCAATGTTTACCGTTGGTGATAATTATGAATTAGAATATATATCTTTAAATCCAATAGAACCATCTGATCAACATTCAATTAGAGTTGCCGAAGTATCAGAACCAAATGGGGATTATTCACCAATATATGCAAACATTCCCCATAATTCAGATTATAATATGGAACAATTTTCTATTGAATTTATTGTCAAGAAAAAACAAGCAAGTAGAACTGCAAATAATAATGAATGGTATTATAAACATAAATATACTCCATTAGTTAAAAAAGGTTCAAAAATCAATATTTATTATAGTGATTTATATAATACAACGGATAGTCTTAAAGCTATTATTGGTGGACGTACTGTAACCCATAGTGAATCTAATAGTTGGCCCCTTTGGAATGTGGTAAATCATTATGTTTTAACTTATGGTACTGAACAAATAGATGTCAATGAATATAAAATTACATTGAGAATGTATTTAAATGGAAGAAATATTAGTACATCAACTGCCAATTATTTTGATTCTCCACCAAATGTTATTACAGGTGAACAATGGTTTCTTTTTGGTAATGGTGGTAATAATCCATTAACAGATTATACTACAGAAGATTTACAATTTGATCAATTTGCTATATATAATTATGTATTAACAAAAGAACAAGTATCAAACCATTATAGAAAAACCAAACAATATGTCGATTTAATTAAAACAGATCAACCAACATATTATTGGCGTTTTAATGATACATCATTATTAAATAATACTATATATAATACCGTTGGTGGAATAAATGGTACATATTATAATTCTTATGTAAAGGGAAATCCTGGACCCGAACACATACAGGATTCTATGTCAACGTATTTCAATAATGGTGGTACTGGTTATATTTACAATAGTGGTGGTTCATATAGTAATTATATTCCCATGTTGAAAACAAATCAGAATTATACTGTTGAATTTTGGTTTCAAATTGATCAAAATCATAAAGGTGTTATTTTTACATCCCATGAAGATAAACCAAATCATAGAGGTTTAACAGTATATGCAAACTCTAAATTTGAAAATGAAACATCGGGCGTTATTCAATGTAATGAATCAATTAAATATCAATTACACTCTCCGGATGGTGAAAACTATACTGATGGTAAATGGCATCATTTAGTATTTAGACGTTCCGGTACTACATTATATATGACCATTGATGGTAATGTTGTGGATGAAATGATAGCACCACTATTAGGTACAAATGGAGATCCTGGCGGTATTCATTTAATGTCATTAGATCCATATACATATACAACGGATGGTAGTTTATCTGAACTTGCTTTATATCAATATGCTATTCAAGATATGCAAATTAATTCACGTTATCATTTTTCAACAAGACATAAAATATTTGGTTTTACATTATTAGAGGGTCAGGGTGTATCATCTATTGTAAGATTTTATGATAATATTACAGGTGAAAAGGTTGGTGAAACAATAAGTGATTCTACTGGTGAATATACATTTTATACATACAGTAATAAAAAATTGGATATTGTGGCATTATTACCTGATAACATAACAACACGTTATAGAATTCATGCACCAATAGTTCCAGCCGAATTTGACGATCCACATCTGTAAGGATAATTACAATGCCTAATTTATATAAACTAACAATACCAAATACAGAAATTTCAAATGATTTATCTGATTTTCCAGTATTATTAAATTTTGATACAACTTCTGGTTCAACTGATATAGATTCAACAGATCTATTTAATCACTTTGCATTTCCGGAAAGTGTTGATGATGATTTCACGGGTGAAGATAATACTCAGCCTGATAGTAAATTGTGGATGGATGTTGATTTTGAATTGGATATAGGTGGCGTTACAAATACAATAGCTGATATTGAAATATTAAACAATGAACTTAAAATGGATATTATTACTGATATTAGTAATGGTTATATTAGATCTAAATATAAAGTAAGTGGTGATTTTGATGTTCAGGTTAATTTCAATATACCCAATGGTATTCCAGTTCTAAGCGATAGTTGGGAATTTGGATTACGTTTTATAACAGATAAACACGATCCATTATTATTCCCTATCGAAAATTTTACTATGGCAAGATATGGTGGTAGTAACGGTCCGTATTTATTTACTGGTACGGATATTACTAATATTACTGGTGGTAGTAATGATTTAAGTGGAAAATTAAGACTAACAAGAACTGGAAGTGTTATAACTGGTTATTATTGGAATGGTACTACATGGGTTGGTTTTGGTTCAGGTATTTCAAGTGCTTTATCAATAGGATATTTTCAACTTGATATAAGAACGTGGAGTATTGATCATTCAATTAAAGTTGAATATGATAATTTTATTTTAAATTCCGGTAATATTGAATGGGATGCAGAAGATTTACCAGAAGATTTAAATTTATTAAAAGTTGAATCACACACAAAACACAATAAAGTAGTTATGGGATTAAATCCATATGCTTATTGGCGTTTGGGTGAAATAACTGGCACTACTGCTTATGATTTATCTGGAAATAATTATAATGGTGCTATTGATGCTGGTGTTGTAATTAATCAATCCGGATTATTAGTTAATGATGTAAATAAATCTATGCGTTTTACTGGTGATGGTATTGATTTTATTGATATTGGATCTGATGAATTAAATCAAGTTTCTATTAGTTGTTTGGTTAAATTTGAAGATTTAACATCAAATCAAATAATATTTAAAGAGGGTGGAAATGGAAACGGATTTGGTGTTGGTATAGTTGATTCTAAATTAAGTATTGGTGTAACCTCAAATTCATCTAATACAAATTGGGGATATGCCACAAGTAATTTATCACTAAATCAAATATATCATATTGTTTGGATCTTGGATGTAACAAATTCCAAAATTCAAATATATCTTGATGGTGTTTTAATTGTAGATGAAACTGCTGTTATTGGTACTCATGATGGAACATGTAATTGTGCTATTGGAACATCTAATTGTTATACGGGGTCATTTCAAAGTGCTCTTAGTGGTTTAGGGAATGATGAACCGTTTATTGGTACTATTGATGAAGTTGCAATATTTAATCAAACATTAAATATTGCAGAAGTTAATGAATTATATAATTCCACATTAGATAACATTATAGAATCATGTTCAATTGAAATTGATAGATGGGATCATAATAACAATCAAGCTCAATTATGGGTTAAAGTTCCTTATGTTTATTCAAATGATGATACATTATTAACATTATCTAAAATGGAACACAATTATTCAATATATGTAAAAAGTTTAAAGCCTGTTGCATATTGGCGTTTAGGTGAATCAACAGGAAGTACAGCTTTTGATGAAATGGGGTCATATAATGGTACTTATATAAATTTACCAACATTAAATCAAAGTGGATTATTAGTTGATGATGGTGATGCTTGTGTTTATTTGGATGGTGTAGATCAAATAATTTCTGCACCATTTATATTTTCGGGTGACATGGATTCAACGGATTTAACATATACATGTTTAGTTAATCTTCCTGCGTTTAATACTTATGGAGCATTTTCTAATCAAGGATTATATAATTATGAATATACAGTTGATGCAACGGGTCATGTTGTTGTATGGTATCAAGATGCTACAATAATAACATCAACAAATACATTAACATTAAATGAAACATATTTTCTTACATTAACAAAAGATGGAACAAGTCATACATTATACATATATGATATTAATGGTTTGGTTGAAAGTGTAAATGTAACTTCAAGTAAAAGTTTTACTTGGGATGAAACAAATTTTTTCATTGGTAGCAATGGAAGTTCTAATTATGCTAATGTAAAAATTGATGAAGTTGCCATATTTGATTATGTATTATCATTACCGGAAATTACAGAAATATATAATCAATCAATAGCAATAATTCAAAATCATGATATTGGTATTACTGGTGAAAGTCCTGCACAAGATGTATGGACAGAATATACTGCTGTTTATCATTTAAGTTCAGATGGTGCGGATAGTACAGCAAATGCGTTAGATGGTTCTATGATCAATATGGATTCATCTAATATAATTGATGGTGGAATAGGTAAGGCATTATCTTTTGATGGTACAACAGAATATATTAATATTCCACATAATGCATTATTTGATTCTGTTGATGGTTATCTTATAGAAAATACAATTAGACCATTAACAACATGGAACCCTGTTGATCAAAAATACGCTACAATTATATCAAAAAATGCGGTTTGGGGTACTGCTGGTTTTTCACAAAATTTATATTTAAGAAATACATCAAATGATGTTAGATTAGAACATTATATGAGGGATGGTGGTAGATTAGTTAATATTTTGGGGACAGGTATAGTAGATTATACTGCTGATTTCAAATCACATTCATTTGTTTGTACTGCATTAACTGCTATTGATTCATATACAGATTCTTCTATTGATACACAAGATGTTCAAACTCTTGTAACATCATATAATATGGGGTCAGATGATGTTCATATTGGATTAGGATATAGTGCTGATCCAAATGATGTTGGTTTCAATGGTATCATCCAAGAAGTTAGAATTGGAACATCAAGTAAACCTGTTGAATGGATAACAGCAAATGATCAAAGTATAAAAGATACTTTGATTATATATGAAAATACACAATTTAGAACAATTTCCGGAACCATAACAGAAAGTTTTGATGTTGTGAATTGGTTGGCAAGAGCATGGTTAATGAGTGATGGTTCATTGTCTGCCGAAGAAATTACATCAAGTGGCACATTTGATTTAACTATTCCATTTGAAAGATCTGATACACATATGGTAACCGTATCGCCTATAATTGGGGACAGTTGGATAGAATCAAATATCACATTATTGGACGATTTGGTTTTTCCAACTAATCCAACAACAATACCATATTATTATAAATGTATTATTGCAGGTATAACCGGAACAAGTGAACCAACATGGACAGTTGGAAATGGTGATCAAATTACAGATAGTGGTGTAACATGGGAATTAGTAGAAGGAATGATACAACCAATAACTCAATTTCCAGTAATTCCTAGCTAATGGCATATACACCAAATAACTCATATCAATTCAGTGAATATAATTCACCATCATCATCATTTAATTTTGATTTTGAAATTGAATTATATCCTACTGTCTTATATTCAGGTGAAGAAAGTGTATTAGATGATTTAAAAATATTTCCATTTTCACCAGAATTACCATTTAATTTTGGTTTATGTGATAAAGAATTAAATTGGGAATACAATAATGTGTGTACTCACAATAATTCATATACAGGTGAAAATACCTTTATTGAATTCACACAAGATAAAAATTATGAATATAATTTCGCTATATGTGATTTATGGGATTATGGTGATGATATTGAATTATCTGAAACATGTGGTATGTTTATTAATACTGGACAAAGTTGTGAATTTGATATTATCACTTTCAAAAATCAAGAATTTAATTTTGATATTTGTGGTGATGGTAATATTAATGTAAGAAATAAAAATTTAACCAATATTCAACTTGATTATTTAGAACCATGTGAAATCATATATAGAATGGAGCCTATTTATTCAGGTGAATCCATTTCAACTGCATTACATATTTCTGGAAAAAATTACCAATTTGATATCACTTTATGTGATAGTGAAACAAATCCTCAACCAATTGATATAATACCTCACGTATTTTCTTTTAATAGACCGTGGAATTATATATGTTCATCAATAACACTTGATGCTTCTACTGGTGAAAGTGCGTCTGCTACTATTCTTGGTAGTTTAAAATTACCATTAGATCCTACTTATACAGGCGAAAGTGCCGATTTAACTAATTTAGGTTTAGATATTTCATTCACAAACATGAAGGGATATACAGGTGAAGAAGCTGATGTTGATTTCTTTACTAGACCATTTGTTACCTTTGATATTCAAAATCTTTCAGGTGAATATGGTGAAACCGATATATATCGTTCAATTTTTATTGGAACAGATATCACTTATACAGGTGAAGAAGTTGATGCTGATATGGAAACTATCGGACCAATTAATCCAATAACAGATAGTTATACAGGTGAAGAAGTTGATGCTGATTTTGCAATTACTGCAATATTAAACCCATTAATGTATTCCGGTCAAGAAGTTGATGCTGATTTAAAAGATGATCCATTAATTGAATTAGAAAATCCAACAATAGATACTGGTGAAGAAGTTGATACTGATTTGGAAATTTTCCAAGCACCAGCATTAACATTGGATTCTATGTATGGTGGTGAATTGGGGTCAAGTTATTTAAATGTAACTTATGCTTTGAGTTCTATTACTTATACAGGTGAATATGCCGAATTTAGTGTATTAAATTTAGATACTGTTTTTGCTGTTGATTATAATACAGGTGAAGAAGCTGATGCTGATATTAAAACAAATTCACCGGATGATTTGGAACCAAATGCTGATAGTGGTGAATATTCTGATGCATTTGTGGCAACATCATTAGTATTATTCCCTAGAACATATACAGGTGAATATAGTAATGGTGCAATGAGTACAATACCTGCCATATATTTTGCTCCAAAATCATACGCTGGTGAACGTGCTGAAATTGATGAATTAATTGAAGAAACAGAATATTATATTGCTATTGGTGGTGAATATTCTGATGCTGGATTATCAAGAGAAATTTCTTTTACACCATATAGTAATTGGACAGGTGAGGAAGTTAAAACAGAAGCACTTAATTTAGAGTTCACTATATTTGAGGCTAATTCATTAATCAATGGTCAATCAATGAGTGTTGTATTCACAACCATTGCCGGACCTTCACTAGCATTTGATTCTATGTGGACAGGTGAATATGCTGAATCTGAGACAGGAATTTTATATTATCCTATATTTATTTTAGATACAATTATCGGTTCACAGGTTATGTATGATGGTTTGGGTGGTGCTGGTGGATTGAATTTCTGTACAGATTGTTGTCCAATACCAAATCAATTTGGTGAAAATGATGATCCATTAATTTTTGATGTTAGACCACAAGACAGGGAAGTATGGGGTCGATGTGGTCCGGATGAAGATACACAATTCCATACAAGTCTAACGGCTGGAATTAGATTTGAACCTATTGCCTATCATGGTGAATATGTTAAATCATACATAGACAAGCAATATATGGCTTTTGGTGAAATGGATGGGTCATGTGATGATGTTCTTGAATTTTGTGAACCATTAGTTTGTATTGATGGAAAAGATAGAGAGGGTGAGGATTGTGTTCACGATGATTTATATTGGTTATATAATAGAACACCAATTCCAACTAAATTACCAAGGGTTAATGAACTTGAACCTGTTATAACAACTGGCGAGAGAATTGTTTTATGGTGGGAACCTGTTGATGATTTTGTATCACGTATGGAACAAAAATTCACAGTTGATTTAACACTTCCATCATTGGTGGATACTTTTTATACTGGTGAAGATTTTATTATTAGTTTATCGTATGATGAATCTGATTGGAAATATCCATTCAAATTAAATCGTGGTGGAGAACAAGGATACTTTACATTTGAAGCTAACGAGAATATGAGATTTTGTCCTGGATATTTAATTCCAAGAGGCGATAATGTTATATTTGATTTTGCTTCTGCAATATTCACAGAATGTTTTGGTTATTTTGCTAAAACAGGTGAAATGGTAAAACCTGTTGATTTATTAAGTGAAGCTGGAATGTCTGCGAGAAGTACAAAGAATGGTCAAGTTATGAAGTTCTTATTACGAGTGACTGGACCTTGGGAATTAAATTCTACTAATGGACAAAAATTTAGATTTGAGTTATCAACTACTGTTCTTATAAAACCGAATAGAATTAAAAGTGGTCAATCTGCATTAGCACATTTATATCGTCCTCCTACATATTGGACTATGGCAAGTGGTGAAATGGCACGTTTAGCACAACTTGACGTATCATTGCCTGGAATTAGTTGGATAACCGAAGATGGTTGTATTGAAAATATATTCAACCCATTGACAGAAGATGGTGATATTGATTTAGAGTATGAAAACTTTGAACGATGTGTTGAATTTATGCCTTACTTTGGTAAAGTTGAAGCGATATGTGATGATAGTGTTTATATTTATCACGTTATAATAAGACCTGAAATGATGGGTAATAATTTTGTAGTTGATAAAATTTCATTTGCAACTGAAAAATTATTTAACTTAGAATGTAATTCAGGTGAAGATGTTTATATTCAAGAATATGTTGGTGAAGATGGAGCAGAAATTAATGTAGATTTAGAAACATTCCCTGTTATTCCATTAGATGATTTTAAATTAATGGGTACTGGTGAGAATTCATTTTCTATACTAAATACTACAAATACATTTGAATTTGAATTATATAGTAGTGAAGAAGCTGATGCTATTGTTAATGGTGAATTAGTCTTGGAGTTTGGATAATGTCTTGTGAATTGAATGAAAATACAATACCCTTAGATGCTGATATAATATATGAGGGTCATTTGGATGGATTTGGTGATGTTGACACATATTCATTTGATATGATTGAGAATGAAACAATTACATTCAAGGTGAATATTGTTAATGATAGTGGTTCAGGTACATTACCAAATGCCACATTAAAATTATTTAAAATATTTGATGGTAATGTAATTGATTTAGGAACATCATATTTACAAAGTCAGGTTAATGTATTTAACTATGATGGTGTTGTTGGGGATTATTATTTCTGTTTAGAAAACCTATATTCTTGTAATTATAGTGTGTTGGTAGAATTCACAGATTATGATGGTATTGTATTCACAAGGATGTATTCTTATTCAGGTGAAGCTATGGATGGTGAGTGGCCGATTGTTGAAATTCCACCATGCAATCAACCCGTGGCATATGAAATAACAAACGGTAAATTACCATTAGATATATCAAATGAACCGGAAGATTTTACATTTGAATCTGCTGGAATTATATATGGAGTTCCTGGAGAACAAGATTGTGAAAGTGATGATGATGAAACACCAAGTTGGAACTGGAAACGATATGATGATGAAACCGGAATACATCCACTTGGCAAAGAATATGATTTCATAGTCAGAGCATATTTTATTCAATATCCATACGTTTTTATTGAAAAAGCATTTAAAATTTGTGTGTTTAATAATTGGGATTATGATAAACCTGATTTATTAAATCTACAAAGAACCGAATATGATGTTTCATATGTTGAAGTAGAATTACCGGATCAATCACCATTATGTCCACCATGTACGGAGACTAAGGAAATTATTACAGAACGTATTATTAATTGGAAAGAATATGATATAGAAGGATTCCTGAAACGTATGGACAAACTTATGTATGAAAAACAATGTAAAGTTAGACATGAATTACCTGAACTTGATAACGTTTATCATGAGCCTGAAATTATCATAAAAGAAGAAAAACTATGTGATATTTGTCCAGAAGATGAAGAAGAAAAACCATTTGTGTCTGAACCAATTCAATCTTGTCCGGTATGTACAGAATGATAAATAAGATAAAGGAGAATTACATTGTCGGTTCCAATAGGTAGAATATCGGAAATATGTAGTGGACATCAATGTTATCCACCATCAATTGCTATTTCTGCAAGTTCTAACGTATTTGCGGAATTACTACCAGTTCACAGAGTTGGGGACAGTTACATACCACATTGCTGTTTAAGTTGTCATGGGATAACAACAGCGAGGGGATCATCATCTGTTTATGTAAACGGTAGACCTTCTGCACATATCGGAGCTATGGCGAGTTGTAGTAGTGTAATGATAACCGGAGCATCAACCGTTTGGATTGAGGGATCTTAATGAGACAAACACAAGAAAATTTTTATTCAGATTTAGATTTAACATTTAATACACATCCACTAAACAGTGATATATCCGTATTATTTGATGAAAATAGTATTGAACAAAATATGTATAATATATTAATGGCAAATAATGGTGATGCTAAATTTCATCCCGAAAAATGTCTTGGTATTAGGGATATGTTATTTGAACCTATTAATATTATCACAGAAGAACAATTAAGAATAAAAATAACAAATATATTAGAATCGTGGATGCCGAGAATTGAGGTAATACACATTGATGTTGAATCAATTAGGGATGAAGGTTATAGAATAACAATATCATACATAACGATAAATATTGTAAATGAACAACAAACTGTATTGTTTTTAGATAGGATAAGATAACAAAATGGGAAAAAATTTAAAAGTAAACAAACTTGATTTTGATGATATAAAAGAAAATTTAATTGAGTTTCTAAAAGGTCAAGAAAAATTTAAAGATTATAATTTTTATGGTTCTGGATTTGATGTTATATTAGATTCATTGGCATATAATGCATTTTATATGGGAACGTTTGCTCATTTGTTAGCCAACGAAGCATTTATTGATTCTGCTAATTTAAGAGAAAGTTTAACAAGTAAAGCCAAATTATTTAATTATATTCCAAAATCATCATTTTCTGCTATTGCTGATGTTAATGTCAAATTAGATATTAATGAAGATAATGAACCTGCTGATGAAAAGTTTTTAATTGAACGGGGTGAATTTGCGGAATCCGGTAATAATCTATCAGGTTTAATAAGAAAATTCATTTTAATTGATGATGTGTATGTTTATAACAAATCAATTGCAACAAGTGGTTTTCTTTATCAGACTGATACACTTGAAATATATGAAGGTGAATATATTACAGATCACTTCACAAAAGATATTTCACAAAATTCAACTTGGAACCAAGTATACAGATTAACAGCAAAAGATGTTGATTATCGTACAATAAGAATTAAAGTATATGATAGTGATACAAGTAGCAATTATCATACATATAAATTAGCTTCTGATTTTATGTTAATTAATGGCGATAGTCAAGTATTTTTTATTACTACTGATGATAAAGGGTATTATGAGATATTATTCGGCAATGATGTTTACGGTAAAGCTCTTGAAGATGGAAATTACATTGAAATAACATATGTCGAAAATAAAGGCGAATTGGGTAATGATGCATCATTATTTGATTATATTGGTAAAGATATAATTGGTAGAGATTTAATGCCTGTTGATGTAACCATCAATACTGAAATGGATTCTGATGGTGGTCGTGGTGAAGAAACATTAGAAGAACTTAAATACAATGTACCACATCATTATAAACGTCAAAATCGTTTGGTAACTATTGAAGATTATAAGTCTGTTCTTTTAGCTGAATACAATAATATTCAATCTATTAATGTTTGGGGTGGTGAAGATAATTATCCTAAAGTTTATGGTAGAGTATTTATTTCAATTAAACCAAAAATAGGTAATATTTTATCATCTAAGGCAAAAGAGAAAATACAAGAAACAATACTACACAAATATAACATTGTTACCATTGATACAACAATTGTTGATGTTGATTTCTTATACTTAAATTTAACAAATAATACCAAATTTAAACCATTAGATACGGATAAATCTGCTGGTGAAATTGCAAATTTGGTTAATGATACTATTCATGATTATGATGATTTTCAAGTATCACGTTTCGATGGTTATTATTCAGATGCTTCTTTATATGAGCAAATATTAAATGCAGATCCATCAATCATTAGTACATATAATAATATTACATTAGAAAAACAAACCAAACCATCATTGGAAACTTCACAATCTTATGTGATTGATTTTAATGGTGCGATTTTTAAAAATACAATTCTAAGTAATGAATTTACATTTAGAGGATTACCAAGTTATTTTGATGATGATGGTGAGGGTAATATTATAATCCATTATGAAAGTTTAATTGATGGTGCAAAATATACTTATCTTGATGAATATTTTGGTACAATTGATTATGATACTGGAATATTAAATACTTCCAATATTATTATTGATAATATTACAGATGGTGATTTTTTAATTACAACCGCTACACCAATCGAACCTGATTTTTATCCTTTAAGAAATATGAATAGTTATTTTCTTCATCTAACCACTCAAAATACGTTGTTATAAATGAAACAAACGTTGGATATTTATCGTGAGCATATGAAGGTAGTTGACTTGTGATTAATGGGGCAAGTTTATTTATTGTCATTATATTCGGTCACTTCGATTGATACTTTATTAATTTTAATAATGT
>Ga0164318_10000681_pt1 | contig 27327 bp, 21 predicted proteins | sample GuaBasSedimGuay9_FD_113734 | JGI IMG/M metagenome (GOLD analysis project Ga0164318, IMG submission 113734) | Subseafloor sediment microbial communities from Guaymas Basin, Gulf of California, Mexico - Guay9, Core 4571-4, 0-3 cm | ecosystem: Environmental > Aquatic > Marine > Hydrothermal vents...
CCTGCAGGATTCCAATAAACAGAAGAGATATCGTCGGAAATAGCAGTGTAGGCTTCTCCCATTCCAATGGCACGAGCATCTACCCCAATTTTTAAGAACTGAAGCATTGCTGTACCCGTTTTAGCAAAAATTTCTGCTGACAGGAGACCGGGAATAATTATCAATACAAGTATAAGTCCAATGTATTTTCTCATATTTAACCCCTTCAATTATTACTTGATTATCACAAACTTGCCGACTTTAATATCGCCGCTGTCATGATCTTTTACTGAGAACAAATAAACACCTGGAGCTATGATCTGATTGTTTTTAGATAATAAATCCCAGGTAGCCATACCGCTGGGTGCAATTCCAGAACCAGCAGCTTTACTTATTGTAATGATGTCTTCATTGTAAGCACCATTATGGTTGATTTTATCAACGAGGTCTCCAGCCAAAGTGAAGATCTTGATAGTACATTCTGAGGGAAGATTTACAAACCAGATCCTGCGGCTTTTGTCTCCTTTTTCGTCATTACTTCTTTTTCCATCAAATTTACTTTGTCCAATATATGGGTTTGGTACAACATAAATGTCATCCATATCTGTTTTAGCATTTGGACCGGGGAAGAATATCTTCATATTACCATCACGGCCAGATTCCAAAGAAAGAAGGTCAACACTAGGAATTCCTCTATCCCAGGCAGTAACAGATAAATAATATTCAACACCTTTGGGTGGATTATGAATTGATGAGTGATAGTAACGTCGAGATAACCTATCCTTTCTATTACTTTCAAGTTCCACTCCAGCTACTACAGCACCCTGTCCCAAGTGATTATTCAACGGAATCAATCTATCATCATAAAGAGCAATAAACAATTCATCACTTACTCCGGGATGTTTAAAAAGTAATGCCTGCTCATTTCTTAACTCTGTAGGCATTTCTGGAGCTGGAATACTCATGGCTTCTCTAATTAGATCAGCTTCAGCCTGTAAATCTGCATTATAAACTACTTCTGCATTATAAAGATGATTTCCATCAATTGGATCTCCAACTTCAAAATTTACTAAATCGTATAATTCGTTAAAGTGGTAGTAAGGAGTATCTGCATCCGTTGCTGTTCTATCAATACTGTCAGGAAGTCCTCTATCAGTTGCCCACATAGATCCGCTGCCGCCGAAATCTTTAAAACCATCAGATCCTGAATTTACGCTGTAATCTAAATAATCTTGAAAAGTTTCATATTTATCCCAGCGTTGCTGTAAGACCCAGTATTCCTGAGATCCGCTACCTGAACGGCCCCAAAGAGCATAGCCCTGGAAGTCGTGACGCAATCTAAAGCCTGTCCAGGGATTTATTAAAGCATTATGGTTAACTATTAAGTTATTCTCATCATCGTATTTAGGAGCATATTCATCTGGGAAAAAACCATAAAGAGCCAATTGCTCATCATACTTGTCAATATAACTATCAAGTTCGGGATTATCTTCCTGCCAGCCTATATCTTCGGAAGGGATTGTTTTAGGATCCTGATTTTCCATTTGAGATTTATTATCCCAATACACATCAATTAAACTACCTGTAGCATTCATTGTAGCATACATATTAGGAATAGCAGGTGGTTCTGGAGCTTCATAATGAACAAAAATATCCGGTTTTACTACAGTCTGAAGATTTTGAGCTTCGCCATAAATAGATTTTGCCCATAGAGCCTGGGTTTTCAATTCAACCAATGTTTCACCAGGGAATACAGCGATTACGATCTTCATAGTATTATTAGGTCGTAAGTTCCACGCATCTTCATTGTCAGGATCATCCCAACCTTCCATATTTCCGTAAAAAGCAAAAAGATATCGCGTATCATCTGGGTCGTCTTCCTGGGAAGTTGGATCATCTCTTAAAGAAATATATTTATTAGTATCAGGATTTTTATTTGTTAGCAACCAGTATTTTTGGTTGGCTGTTGGATTAGCTGCAACATCCAGCGGATCATCGTCATCAGGGCCGTCACCTCGATTCCAATACCAGCAGGCAAATTCCAACTGATCCGGATCTGGTGTACAAACTCTTGATCCGACCTTTCCGGTAGTTAATCCGTTATCTCCATCGGCATCATATGTATAAGCGAACTCATAACCTTCACCAGCAACATAACTACTAATGTCATCCAAAGATCTTGTATCACCATCATAAGCCTGAGGTCCAACATCGGAATCCATATAAATACCCATAGCACAATCGTACAGCGTATCCAGCGGATTCATATTTGTAATATTGAATTCAACATAAACAAGATTTTTAATATAATCATAACTCCATTGGTAACTAAGCTGGCGAACCCTTATATTAAGATGTTCCAGATCACCATGGTGATTTCCAGAAGCACTTCCACCCCAATCTCTTTCACCTGTAGTACCAAAAGGGCTGTAGTCATAATAGAAAGAAATGAAATCTTGTTCTGAAACAGGATAACCATCTTCATCAAGTAATCCGTCAAGATCATCATCTGTCATCTCGCAGAAATTAAAGTTAGTATTGGAATTATCACTTAAATCTACAAATCCCAGAGGAAACCAAATATCATCATAAGCTTCTATCGCTTGAATATCTGCCTCACCAAAATCAGCAACAAACTTGCCAGACATATCGGCAAACTCATCAGGAAGCTCATCTCCTTCCACTACAGTTCTAAGTGGAAAAGCATAGCCAACTGGATCTTCATCGATCTTACCATCACTATCATCATCTACTCCACGTCTATGACTTCTGATCGATGCCGTCATAATTGTGTCTACCACATTATAAAGACTATAAGTTTGTCCTAAAGAAGATGTTTCCAGAGGGTTGTAGGCAGGCAGGAATTCATAAAGGTCAGCATCACCATCAAACCCAACAGAGGTTAGTGTATCAACAACAACTTTCAAATCAGGTGTCCATTCCGGATCACTGGCAGGAATGCAGTCATCACGGTCTGCAGGATCGTCATCAATCCAGTAAAGTTTTTCACCAAATGCATTTCTTCTAACCTTTTTGGCACCAAACCAAAGAGCACCCTGATAAAGGTAATCTATACCACTACCGCCTGGATACTCCAGAGATGGCCATTGCGGCTGAATATCATCCCCTGAGCCAAAGAAACCGTAGTTACTAACACGCAGCCAGATATTTCCGACATTATGATATTTTACAAGATCGAATTTCTTGCTTGCGCTAGCACCATCTACAGATCTGGCCAGCAAAAAACCGCCAGAAACCATCAGTACTGCCAAAATTAAAAGTAATTTTGTGTTCTGTAATTTCATATATTTCCCCCAATGAGTATTTTAATTTAACGAAAAGCTGATCGGGAAAGTAACCCAACAGGCAACGGATTTACCTCCACTTTTGGCCGGAGAAAATTCCCACTGTCTAACAGCTTTGACCGCTGCATCATCTAATCCGCCAGGACCAGACATCAACGATTGGACTACGTTTATTGCACCTACCGAACCATCGGCAAACACCTCAACTTCCAGCCATACTTCACCTTCAATGCCGCTTTTCTTGGCAAACTCCGGATATTTAGCCTGAACTCTTTTTATTGCAAAAGGAGGATCTTCATAAACAACGAATTTCGAGGTTTGACCCAAAACATTTCCTACAATCTCTTCATAAGGATCCAGGGTTGTTTTTGCGATTGTTTCAACCACCTCAATATCTTCATCATCCTCACCTTCCAAATCATCTTCAACCACAATTTCAACAACTGGTTTTGCTACTTCTTCAGGTGGTTTGATCTTCTCTTTGATTTCTGGTGTCATTTCTACGGCTTCAGTAATAGTGATCTTTCTTTCATAAGGTTTCAGTTCCATTTTCGGGGAAACGATGAAGGCAAACAAAATAAAAAGAACTGCTAAACTGACTGCTTTATCATAAAAAGTATCAGCGTAATCTTTCCAATCTAATTTTTTATTTTGCATACTCACCTACCTTTTCAGCTTTGCTTCAAAAGAGACTCTTAAAGCGTTAGCTTCCCGCAACTGATTCAATATGTCAGACATGATCCCGTAATTTGTATTTCTATCAGTTCTGAAACAAGCGATAACATTGAAATCGTCTGCCAGTTTTTTCTGCATCACCCAATTTACATCGGGAATAGAAATAACCATATCATCTATAGATATAGTTCCATTCTTATCCACATATATGGTAGCGGAATGATTCCTGGGTATTTTCTGAATCTCTGCTGCACGGGGCATCCTAACTTTTAATCCTCTTTCTGCAACGAATACCGTAGATACCATGAAGAATAATATAAGAAGGAATGCAATATCAGACATTGATGCAGTAGGAATAGCCGCTTCCGGCCTATTACTTTTTTTTATCTTAGCCATTATTCCTTCCTAATTCGTTGATAAAGAGATTTTTTCAGCACCAGCAGCCTGCAGCTTGTCCAGTGCCTGTACCATATTCTGATACTTGCTTTTTCTATCAGTTTTCAAAGACACAACCATATCAGAATTTCCCGACACAATTTTTCTTATCTTTGTTTCCAGTTGATTTAATGGAACCAATTCTTCGCTATCAAAGGTTTTAACAGTAATTACACCTTCTGCATCAATCCAAACTTTGGTTACATTTTTTGGATTTATTTTAACTTTATTCTTAGCGTTCTGGCTTACTGGCGGCAAATTTATTCCCAAACCCTTTTTAACGTCAAACTTGGTAGTAGACAGAAAGAAAACAAGCAGCAGAAAAGCAACATCAGACATCGATGAAGTGGGAATTCCTCCCATATCCTTTCTTTTTCTGCGTATCACTTTGCCCCCTTACTTATGTTCTACAAGGGTTTCAATAAGTTTTTCAGATCCTCGCTGCATATCCATTACAAGCCCATCAACCATTCCCAAAAAGAGATTGTTGAAGAACTGCATTGGAATAGCAATAGCCAAACCAGCAGCTGTAGTAATAAGTGCGATTTGGATACCGTTAGCCACAATTGTTGGCTCAACTTCACCAGCAGCAGCAATATCTGCGAATGCTCTAATCATACCTACAATTGTTCCAAAGAAACCAAACATTGGAGCAAGAGTTATAACAGTAGAAAGAGGAATAAAACCTTTTTCCAGGAAAGCCATTTCAATAACACCGGCATTTTCCACAGCTTTTTCAACAGCTTCCACACCTTTGTCAACCTTCAATAGCCCTTGATGCATAATCGAGGCAACAGGTCCTTTGGTTTCTTCACACAATTTTGTAGCTTCTGCATATTTTTTTTCCTGAAGCATTGGAATTACCTGTCCCAGGAAATCATTTAAATTGATCTTTGCATAGCTTAAAGAGATAATTTTCCAAATAACAGTGGCAATACCCCAAATTAGAAGAAGCAACATGGGATACATTGTAAATCCGCCTTGAATAAACAGATCAACCAGGCCGCTACCAACAATTTTACGAGCAAGCATTTCCAAACCGCTCGCTTGAGGTGATTCTTCAAATGGCTCATCGGCTACAGGCGCTTCAGCCTCAATCACTTCCTCAGTTACAGCTTCTTCAGTACCTTCTGCAACTTCTTCCTGAGCATACGCCAATGCTGTCAGTAAGAAATTAGCCAATGCCATCAATAATAACACAGTTAAGAATCTTTTCCTCATTTTATGTCCTCCTAAATATTAATTATTTTTTTATTTTAGAAATTAAATGCAAATCCTATTGTATAAGTTCTTCCCTGGCTTACCAGAGCTGGATTTCTTGTTCCCAGATCATGTACATATTGAACTTCTTCAGCAGTATAACTACTGTTTGGTTCACTAATGTCAGCTCCATCATAATACGGAGAACCTGTGTATGGATAAACACCATATACATTCCTTTTATTAAATAGATTTTCTATGTTAAGATAAGTTTTAAAATATATTTTATCTGAAACATAAAGTTTTTTGGTAAATTTTAGATTAGCATTTTCTGTAAATGGCTGTAGAGCACTATTAGTATCAAGTAACCTTCCAGCTTCTGTGGTTGGTGTATAGGGTGTACCGCTGGCAATATTATAGAAGAAACTTGTTGTGAAATCTTCTATAATATAGGAAGGAATTTCAAAATCTGTAAATGGAACAGGGAAAGATTCGTCAGATCCAACTGTAAAAGTTAAATTTAAACTGAAGTTATGACGCATATCCCAATCCAAGGGAAATTCTCGCAGGTTGGTAGTTTCACTTTGAACTACAGTATCTGAGTTATTTCCTTGTGCCCAAGCCAGTGAATAAGCGGCAGAGCCCATAATGTAACTGGAAAGTCTTTTTTCCAGGTTGATATCGATACCTCTGGCACTACCATAGTCACCAGAATAATATTCAAACCAGCTTACATTGCTGTCATCTGGACTTTGAACTTCTCTAGTACTTACATAATTATAATAATTTTTGTAATAAGCTTGAATATCCATCACATAGTCTTCACTAAGCTGTTTCTGCAAACCTACTTCATAAGTAACAGTAATCTGTGGTTCCAGATCTGGTTTTCCTACCACTACCGGTGTGTTACTGGTTATCGCATCTTCCCATGTTTGAGTTGTGAAGATATATTGCATCTGAGGTAATTGATTTTGATAATTATAAGCAAAGTGCATAACCGCTGATTCTGAAATTGGATGAGATACACCAAGACGTGGTGAAATCATCATTTTAAATCTTTCATCTTTACCGAAATCTTCCCAGGTTGTAATTCCACCATCACTAATTATTTTGTATTTTTCACCCAAATACCAGAAGTCAAAACGAAGACCGGCATTTACTATCATACCTTCCCATTCCATTTTATCCTGAAGATAATAAGCTCCTTGATAAGGATGAGCTTCATAGCCATCTGTAAAACCAGAAGCTGCTTTAGTAGCAGCATAATAATCTTCCAATCTATATGTATTAACAGTAAAATATTCTTCCAGTCCTCCAGGATCTACAGAAGAATAATATACAGTAGGAGATTTCTCAATTAAATTATAATAAGCAACAGAATCTGCAATTTCATCTTCGGTAAGAGTTCCAAAATCATAGAACCAATATGTCGGAATTACATCGTCTCTGTTTAAATAATCATCATATCGATATTGATCTATAATCCATGGTGAGACTATTTGATTTTTCTTGATTTCATGCTTAATAATCTCAAGACCTGTTTTCATACCATGGATTTCATTTAACTGATATTCAAAATCTGTTCTTAAGGTTAAAATGCTATTTTCATCATCCTGGAAGAATCCGGAAATACTTCCTGGTCTAACAAAAGGAATCACAAATTTTTCCATACCATCTGATGTAATAGACCACGGATATATGCTCTCTTCACCAATAAGCCCTTGTGCATCAGTTAAATAGTCGATACCGGTACATTGATAAAGTTCGTTAGAATCAAGTGAATCAAAATTAGCTTCATTTAAAACAAAGAAATCTTCATAATCTATGCCGTCTGGGCCTCTGGTAATATCCTTTTTGTAGTATCCACCTTTCAGTTTAAGGTTTGCAGGTTGCCCAGCAATATTGAAAGTTTTGTTAAATTCTGCTGCATACTGATTTTGCATAGTTTCACCAGCTGAGAAGTGTTCTAAAGCATATTTCCAAATATAAGAAAATGATTTGTACTTAGATTTTGAACCACGAGCACTGAAAGTAAAATTCGTAGTAGGAGATAATATATATTTCAATTTAACATTAGCAGTGTAATCATTGAAGTTTCTATCACCCAGATCAAATCCGGCAAAGTCATCACGATTTCGATATGGATCATTTGTCTCAAAATTTTCGGATGTTAGATATTTAAGATCTTCTACAGGATCGTTTTTGTAATGCTTCCAATAACGCGAGTCTCGCCAGTTTGTAGTGCCATTTGCAAAAAATGTGAATTTTTCCCGTAAACTTGATACCATAGGGGTAAGTACAGGACCTCCCAGAACAAACTTAACTTGATCGCAGTTTGAATGGTAAGTATCTGGAATCAGATGATCGGATATCGATTCAATCTTCCCCGAATACTCTGAAGTACCAGATTTTGTAACCATGTTTACAATACCAGATTGAGCATTACCATATTCCGCCGTAAAACCACCAGTTTTTACATCGGTAAATTGAACAGCATCCATATCGAGGGCAAGAGCTGCGCCACCATCAACCGGGTCGGAAACCGACAAGCCATCAACTGTGTAGGCAATCTCATTAGAGCGTCCACCTCTAACATGCAGTTCGCCATTTGTTTGTGAAACACCAGCCTGGATAGCAATGATATCTGCTAAGTCGTCAATTGCAACGTCTTCCATCTCAGCTGCAGAGATTGTTCGACCGGAGTTAGTTTTATTGGCAGACACCATTTCTATTGTATTCTCAACAACATCCATACCTTCAATCTGATATGCAGAAGATGTAAGTTTAAAGTTAAGAACTTTCGTTAAATCTAAACTGATTTCAACATTATTTTGAGTTTGTCTATGATATCCTTGTCGAAAAGCAACCACCTCATAAACACCAGGTGGTATATTTAGTATTATATAAGTACCGTTAGCTTTCGCTTGTGCACCTAGACCAGAGGTTTCTGGTAATACTATTACGTTTGCAAATGGGATTGGTTCACCAGTTTTTTCGTCAGTTACTTTACCAGCAAGTTTACCTGTTGTACCCGCAAATAAAGAAGTGCTTATAAAAATTGCTACTAATAGCAAAAACAGAATTCTTTTCAGCATCAAATTCTCCCCCTATGATTTAAATTTTAGCTTCAGACAAAAACATTATCGAGAAAATTCGTGTCAATTAATTTTTGGACACATTCAATTTTCTCTATTTTATTTTTTTTTATTCCATCCTTCTGTCAAGTATTTAGAATTAATTAACTTTTGAACAATATCTTTTTCTTCAGATGAAATATCATCACAAATTTCAAACTGATCTGTTTCCCAAATTTGTTCAAATCCAATAGTTAATGCCAGCACTGCATCATCATAGGAAACAGGTTCTTTTAAAATTCCATTTATTGCTACTGTTTTTCTGGAAAGAAAATCTGCAATTTTCTTTTTCTTTTCACTATCCAGACCGGGCAATAATTCAGATAGTTTGCTTTGATCGTTATCCAGAAGGATCGAGCCATGCTGCAGAAGTACACCTTCCCTGCGTACCTGTGCACTGCCCACAATTTTCTTACGTTGAAAATTTAACTCGAATCGGGAACTACTGGCAAAACAGGGATTAGCATCCTGTCTTTGATGAGAGGTTGAAAGCATACCTTTTTCCAGTTCCACTTCCACTCCCAGAATATTCAATCCTCTTGCCAGAGCTCTACTTATTTCTGCATAAGATTCTGTAACATTTCCCGCCAGTCTTTCTTCGATAGGAGCAATAACGGCATATGTCACTTCATGATCATGTAAAACCACTCTACCGCCCGTTGGCCGTCTTACAAAACCCAGGTTTTGTTCATTGATCAAGTCCAGATCAACTTCCTTTTCTACAACTTGATTGAAGCCACAGGAAACAGTGGGCGGATCCCAATCGTAGAACCGGATTGCAGGTAAACTGTTTTGGGCAATTACACCCTGCATTATCGCTTCATCAGTAGCCATATTTTCTGCCGGACTACAACGGCCGGAATTAATAATTCTCCATTTCATTTTCTTTACACTTAACACATTTCACATTAACTTAATAATGCAAGATATATTCCTATGAATTTAAACAGGAAAAAGCAAATTCTTTTTAGAAAACACTTTATCTTCTAATCTCTTTATTTCCAATTAAGTTGGGCTTTAATTTACCTTTCATACATTTTGATAATTATATCTAAATACTATGAAAATCATTGCGGAGATTCACCTACAACTTGACGGCAAATCTCCGCAAGACGTGTAAAATTGACTCAACTTTATTAAAATATTTTAAAAAAGAACACTTTTATGTATTTTATCATATCTTTTATAAATCTTGTTATTGTCGAGATTCTTCAAGCGTTCTAAGCTAAAATCCTCCACATCAAATGAAGCCATTACGGTACCCAAAATCATAGCCTTTCGAACATTATCTTCTGTAAGCTTTCCCTGTGATACAAGGTATCCCATGAATCCACCGGCAAAGCTATCTCCTGCTCCGGTTGTATCTACTACATCACGTATCGGAAATGCAGGTGAGAAAAAAGTGAAATCTTCGTGGAAAGCCACAGCTCCAAATTCACCACGTTTTACTATAATTAATTTCGGTCCCATCTGCTTAACAATATCTGCAGCTTTATATATATTTTTTTCACCCGTAAGCATCTTGATCTCATCTTCATTAATAAACAAAATATCGACTCTGTTAATTACTTTCAGCAGTTTATCTTTACAACTTTCGATCCAGAAATTCATTGTATCACAGGCCGTTACAATTGGCTCATTCATCTGATCTAAAACATTTAGCTGTAATTCCGGATGAATGTTCCCCAAAAATACAAATTTAGAATCTCGATAATCTTCCGGCAGCTGAGGATCAAAATCGGCAAAAACATTAAGTTGTGTATCCAGAGTTTCTGCTAAATTAGGATCATCATAAATTCCCTTCCAAACGAAGGTTTTTCCTTCCAGAAATTCCAGTCCTTTTGTGCAGATATCATTTGCTTTTAACAACTCGATATGCTCTTTGGGAAAATCACTTCCTGCTACACCTACAATGGCAGTTTTACAGAAATTTTTTGCAGCCATGGAAGCATAAATGGCAGATCCGCCCAAAGCTCGTTCTACCGATCCATAATTTGTCTTCACATCATCTAATGCAACTGACCCTACAATAACTAAATTCATTTAATCCTCTGGATTAATTCTCGTTGTTTTTATCCGGGAAAAATATCTGAGTAGAATCAACAACAGAATTCCGGGATTTTCTCTCTAATTGCTCAACTCGCACTGTTCCAAAATAGCGAATTATCGCAATTACAAAAATGAGTGCAATGATCCTAATAATCAGATTTAACCAGGTATTACTTCGTTTACGCCTTCTCTCTTCCCTGCGGCGCAAAATCTCATTATGGAAATCGCTTTTCATATTAACCTCAATTTACTAAGATAAGCTGTTTAAAAGTGCATTTTTGAATCTTATTACACCTTCTTTTATATTTTCCATATTCGTTGCATAAGAAAAACGAACGAATTTATCTGCTCCAAATGCTCTTCCCGGTACAATTGCTACTTTATATTCATTTAAAATATATTCACACAATTGAGTAGAATTTTTTATGCCGAGACGATTGTTGTGCAGATAATAAGCTATGCTGGGCATGGCATAAAAAGCACCACGTGGCATTCGACACTTCACATTAGGAATTTTATTCAATTCCCCAACCAGAAAATCACGGCGTTTCTGGAATTCATCACGCATTTCAGCCACACTTCCGTCACATTTATTCAGGGCTACAATCGCAGCTTTTTGAGTTATTGAATTTACACAAGAAGTTGTATGGCTCTGAATTCTTGCTGCTCTTTTAATGATCTCGGTTGGACCAGCCGCATAACCAAGTCGCCAGCCAGTCATTGCATAGGCCTTGGAGACACCGTTGATCAAAATGGTCTGTTCGCGAATTTCTTTGCTGATAGATGCTATGGAAACATGCTCTTTCCCATCATAGATCAGCTTTTCATATATTTCGTCGGAAATGATCAAAATATTATGTTTCAGGCAGACAGCGGCGATCTTTTCCAACTCCTTTCTGTTGTAAATTGAGCCGGTCGGATTATTGGGAGAATTCAAAATCAGTGCTTTTGGATTGCTCAACGATTCCAATGTTTCGTCCAATTGTTCTGCTGATATTTTAAATTTGGATGCTACCCGAGTGGGAAGTAAGATCGGAAAAGCATCGACCATTTCTACTTGTGATGTATAGCTTACCCAATATGGAGAGGGGATCAGAACTTCATCGCGTGGATCGCAAATGGTCATAAGCACATTAACAATGGAAGCCTTGGCTCCAGGAGATACCAGGATATCGTTTGGGTTACAATTGATATTATTATCACGCTTCAGTTTGGCAGAGATCGCCTCTCTGAGCTCTAAAATTCCAGGGGTTGCAGTGTAGCGAGTAAAGTTTTCATCAATCGCTTTATGGGCTGCTTCCTTGATGTAATCTGGTGTATCGAAATCTGGTTCACCTACGCCAAAATTGATCACATCAATACCTTTTGCTTTCATTTCCTTGGCCAGTTTAGATACTTTGAGTGTGGGAGACGCTTTGATCGCTTTAGCTCGGTGAGAAATTTGAATTGCCATTTTCATTACCTCTTAATATTCTAATTGTTATTGTTTTCATTATCTACAACGAGTTTGGAAAGATCTGCTACCTGCAAAAACAATTTCCGGATGTTGGCTAAAATATTATACCTGTTTTGTTTAATCTGAAGTTCATCAACATTCACCAGAACATCATCAAAGAATTTGTCGATTGTACCGCCAAACTCAACTAAAAGAGAAAGAATTTCCTGATAGTTCTTTTCTGGAAGAAGTTTTTCAATATTGATCTTTAATTTTAAATAATTGGCATAAAGTATCTGTTCCATTTCTTCCTGCAGCAGATCCATTTTCACAGGTGAAGTTTCTTTAACCTCTGCAATTATGTTGGAAACACGTTTGAAGCCAAGCACCAGTTTTATGAAATCTTCCTGCTTTTTAAAATTCTGCAGAGCTTTCGCTCGATGAATAAGATCCGGGATATTTGTTGGATCGATATGAGTAACGCTATCAATAACATCATATTCGATCTCTTTCTGTTTAAGCAGCCAGTTGGCACGCTGACGAAAAAAATCGTAAACTACATCTTTATTGTTATCTGGTTTGGAAAGCTTAGATCGCAGATTTTCAAAAACAGAATCGATCAATTTGAAAAGATCAAACTCAAAACTGAAACTATCAATTATCTGCACGATACCATTAGCAGCTCTTCTTAAGGCAAAAGGATCTTTGGAACCGGTAGGAACCATATCTACCCCTATAATTCCGCAAACTGTATCCAGCTTATCGGCAATTGCCACAATTGCTCCCGCTTCCGAAGAAGGTAGTCCATCACGTTCTCCACGAGGAAGATAATGTTCATAAATTGTTCGGGCAACAGTTTCGTTTTCACCAGATTTTCTGGCATATTCCATACCCATATAACCTTGAAGTTTGGTGAATTCTTTCTCTCCCAGCATCAACGTTACGAGATCGGCTTTACAGAGTAGTGCTCCGCGTTTAGCATCAGCAGTAATTTCTCTGGAAGAATCTAAGATTTTTGTAATATATTCAACCGATTTTACGATCCGGTTTGTTTTATCTTTTAATGAACCAAGCTGTTCCTGAAATGTAACTTCATCTAATTTATCCACAAAACTTTCCAGGCTATTAGATGTATCTTCCTTATAAAAGAAATCTGCATCTTCCAATCTTGCGGTTATCACCTTTTCATTTCCGAGTTTGATCAGATCTGAATAGTTGGCATCTCCATTGGAAATGAAAACAAACTGGTTGGTGATTTTTCCCTTTTTATCTTTTACTGCAAAATACTTCTGGTGCTGAGAAAGAGTGGAAATAATAACTTTCTGTGGAAGTTTCAGGTATTTCTCATTGAAGTCTGCAATCACTGCAGTTGGATATTCTACGAGATCGGTTACGATTTCCAGAAGCCCGAGATCCGGAACGATCTCGTTTTTGCTGCGAACAAATACTCTCTTCAACTGGTCTTCTATCATCTGCTTGCGAACAGCTCTATTGGGAATAACAAAAACCGATTTCAAACAAGATTCATAATTATCGATGGAAGTTATTTCCACTGGATTATTGAGTTTCTGAAAGCGATTTCCATAAGAAATTTGACCTGCCTTCAAACCATTGAATTCCACTGAAAGAACATCATCTCCAAACAAAACCAGCAGCCAGCGGATAGGACGGGCAAAGGCCAGTATGCCACTTCCCCACCGCATCGATTTTGGGAAATTGATCTTGGGAATTACGTCAATAATTATCTGCTGTAAAATCTCTTCTGCTGTCTTTCCTTTGATCTCTTTTTTCACAGCTATTTTTTCACCTTTCGGTGTTTCTTTTATAAATAGATCTTCAGCTTCTGCTCCGGCACCACGCAAGAAACCTAGAGCAGCTTTGCTCAAATTGCCTTCTGTATCATAAGCTGCCATTTTAGCAGGACCAATGCGTTCGATTATTTCATCATTTTGTTCTGTTTGTAAACCGATTATCTTAATTGCAAATCGACGTGGTGTACTGTATTGGATCATCTCTTTATAGGCAAGTTTTGCATCCTTAAGCTGATTGGCAAAATAATCACTCAATTTCTTGATAGCGGCGGCAATATATCCTGCTGGAATCTCTTCTAATCCCAACTCAAATAAAAAATCTTTATTCGACATTCTTTCCTCAATAAAATTTTGGTCAAAAATTATCAGCCTTTTTTTTATGTCTAACCTTTTCTTGGATTGGATGATTTAGTGAAATTGTGAGATTGGGAGATTTTGTGAATTTGTAATTTGGTGACCCAGCAACTGCCGGACTGCTTTTGCCTCAAAGATTCTATTTCGTTAGACTCTTCGTCGAATGCCTTTTTAAGTATTCCTTTAGAGAGACATATTTTATTATGTATTGAACATTATCTTGAGATTATTTCTTCTATATCTTACCTGATTCATGGATTTCCATTTTCGTGGAAATAACAACTATGTTACTTTTTACTCCTCAAACTCGCCATTCTCAATATAATGCAAAGCCTGCTTCGCAACTTCTTTCTGCTCCATTATTGAATCGTGTGGAAAGTGCATCTCAATGTAATCTCCCATTCCTTTCAACTTGGTTCGCTCAGTAGAAATTTTACCGTCATCATCACCTTTAATGAAATAAGAAAAATAAGGAAATTGAGTATCTGTTCCGGCAATAATACCAGGATTATATTTCACCGAATCTGAAAGACCAACCTGTTTATTTACATCATAGCCGATCTGCTGTCCGGATATTCCATAACGCTTTTGATAGAGCATTGTTTTCTTGAAGAATTCAGAAACATCACTACCTTTATTTGGAGGTGAGATCATCACCACTTTTCCCAGGATCGAATCAATTTCTGTCAGGTGATTTTCCAAATAACTGCGCAATACAATTCCACCCATTGAATGTGTAACAAAATGGATTTTTGCTGGATGTTTTTCTATTTGTTTAATAACTTCCGGTTTTAAAACATTCTCTGCCAGGTTTTGAATTTTATCGTCCTTGGATGGATAAGTGAAATTTATAGTTTCAAAATTATATTCTTCTAAATAGTCTGCTATAATCTGCATATCGTAGGTGTTTCCCCGTAATCCATGGATCAGGATGACGATTTCATTACGGGAATCAGCAGTAAGTATATTTAGAAAAAGTAAACTAAAGATGAAAATTATAAGCTTTTTCATGTATATTTTATTCTCATTTATTTTTCAATTGAAATTACGTTGATAGTAGCCTTCATCCTTCGATAAACTCAGGATAACAAAAGAAATAAAAATTAAATTCTAGAACAAATAATTTATAGTAAATAGATTTGCAAATCCCAGATCTCCGTAAGAAACAACTGCGTAATCCAGGCTTAATTTATATTTTTGCAGATTAAATCCTAAACCTGTGGATATCCCTGAAAATGCATCGTTATCGCCACCGGCTGCCCAATCTCTGGCATTGGATTTGTAACCAGCTCTTAAAGCTAAAATTGGATGCACAAAATATTCAAAGCCTAACCTGCCTGAATAATCCATATTCATAGGTTTATAAATATCTAAAGTAATAAATAATTGTTTAATGGGATGATAACTGAAACCTGCTGAAGCAGTAGTTGGCAGATTCTCTTTATACTCGTTATCGGTATAGTATGAAAGCTGCATTCCAACATTTCGAACAGCAATTCCCAATTTTAAATTTTCATTAGTCGTCTGGTGCATAATACCAAAATCAAACGCCATGGCAGCGGCAGTATTATCATCAAGAGACTCCTGCAAAAACTTAAGAGAGATCCCTACATCCAGGTTATTTGCCAGATATTTAGCAGCTGAAAGCCCGAAGACAAAATTTGAAATTCCAAAGGTACCATCTGTTCCGCCATATTGACCAAACTCATCTGCCAGTGTTCTTTCTTCTTTGGCAGTAAGACCTTTTGTAAAAGCAGCCAGTGTAACCTCGTCATTTAACGAATAGACATAAACAGCAGAACCGCAATCAACTCCGTCCAAATAGCTCATGTAAGTTACAGCAGCTTGATTTGTTTTTACCTGCACCAGGCCGGCCGGGTTAAAGTAAACTGCATTAGCATCATTGGAAAGCCCTGTATAGGCACTCGCCATCGCCGCAGCTCTGGCAGAATAGTTTACTTTAAAAAAGCTGAATCCGGTAGTTCCGGCATCTTCATCTACAGCTGTCAATATCAGTGGCAACACTATAATCAATACGATCAGTTTATATTTCATCATCAATTTCCTTCAATAATTTAAATAAATCATCCTTTGAGTTACATGAAAGAATCTTATCACGTTTTTCATCATTCCTGAAATAATTAGAAATAACACTTAAAACTTTCATATACATTTCCTTCATCTCTTCCGGCACAGCGATCATAAATATGATCTTCACTAATTCGCCGTCAATTGAGTCGAACTCCAATTCATTGTCAAGCAGATATACAGCGATCTTTAGTTGAGTAACTTCTTTTGACCTGGTATGTGGAATGGCTATCTTACGGCCAATACCTGTGGACATGAGTGATTCGCGTTCTAAAATATCCTTTAAAAAACTGGCTTGAGATTTTATCACACCATGTTCAAAAAGAAATTCTGACATTTCTGTAAGACAGCTTTTTTTATCTAAAGCATAATAATTTATTTTGATCAAATCCCTTGCAAAAACACTCATAAACACCTTTCTCTATCCTTCTTTTATGCATTTAAAACACATCCATTTATTTCCTTGACTTTAAACCGTCAAATAATTTTTTGTGGTGCAGATTAAAATAAAATAAGAGAGGTTTTTACAAATGTTAGGAATGAAAAGCTTAAAGTTATTCTCATTCGCTGCTCTGATCGCAATTACAATTAACATGTTCGCAGCTATCCCAGCAGAAACAATAATTGCAGATTTTGAGGGCGGCAAAATCACAATGGGTCAATTGGAAGAACGTGTGAAGCAGCTTCCACCAATGTACCAGCCTAAATACTCAACACCCGAAGGTAAAGAAAACCTTCTTGATATGATGTGCACAGAAGAACTATTTTATTTGGAAGCATTAGCCCACGATGTTCGTAATGATGATCGATATGACACAATGATCGACAACCAGATAAAATCTGTATATTTTGGTGAGTATAAAAAAGAATTGGGCAATAATTTGATCACCTACACCGACGAAGAAAAAAAGATCTATTACAATGAACATATGGATATCTTTGTAGGACGTACTTTTGAAGAATCAGAAGCAGAAATTGAAAAACGGCTGCGTCCTGAGAAAGAAAAGGATTTGATTGATTCCCTTAAAGTTGACCTTTATAAAAAATATGATATACAGATCAATGAAGAAAATATAATGGCTTTCAATCTTACCAGCATCGACAGCAATGAAGTTAACAAAGACAAAATGCTTATTGAAAGCAATAATCCGGAAATTGCTCTTTCTGTTGGACAATTCATGGATATGTTTGAAGACCTTCCACCCCAGAATAAAGCTGCTCTTCGTGATAATGCCAGTTTACAAAAATATCTGGAGAACAGAGTTGAACTCGATGTCTTCTATCTGGAAGCATTAGAAAATGGATTTGATAAAAATGAATACGTTCAGACAACAATCGAGCAGATCCATCGCAATATGATGCTGCGAACCGTTTATAATAAGCTTGTGGTAGATCCCATAGATTTGAGCGATGAAGCTGTTAAAAAATACTATGATACTAATATTCTGCAATTCAGCACAAAACCATATCGTAAGATACAGACATTTGGATTTGAATCGGAAGACGTAGCCAAAAAGATGCGCAAACAGGTAAAGAAATTACTTAAAAAAAATAAAGAAGAAGAGCTGAAAACTTTAATCGCAGAGAATTCAGTTTATTCTGCTAAAGACGGGATTTTAGATCATATTTACAATAATGGCATCATTCCGGGTATTGGCAAAGATGAAGTGTACAGTGAAATGGTTTGGAAGACTAAACCAAACAAACTCAGTAAAATATTCAAAAACTCAAAAGATATCTATGTTTTCTTCAATATTATAGAGGATGTGCAAGCTGTTTCATCTCCTTTCGATGAAGTAAAAGCTAAAGTAAAGAACCAGATGTTGAAAGATATTTCCAAAGAAAGTTTTGATCGAATCAGTGCAGAACTGGAAACAAAATACAATCTTAAGAAATATCCTGAAAATATGGTAGAAATCTTAACTGCCGAAGAATATTTCACTAAAGCCGAAAACGCTCAAAAACGTCGTCGTTTTACAGATGCAATCTTCTATTATGATAAAGTGATCGAACATCATAAAAATAATTCAGATGACTATAAAGCAACATTCATGAAAGGCTTTTTGTATGCTGAGGAATTAAAAGATAAAGAAAATGCACTGATCAGTTTCAAAGAAGTACTTTCCGATTTTCCAGAAGGTGAACTACACGAATCAGCACAATTTATGATCGACGAATTGGAAGGAAGATCAAATCTTATCGATCAATTTGAAACCGAAAAAATCGAAGAAAATAAAGAATAATTGTCAGGTTCACAAATAAAACGAAAATTAGATTAGCTGGAGGATGTTATGTTTTATCGGGGAGATAAGTTAAAAGAAGTATTCTTGAAAGCCAAAAAAGAAAGGTTCGGGATAGTAGCTTCTAATGTTGTTTTCGACAGCCAGATTCGAGGAATCATTCAAGGTTATGAAGCTCAAAGATCTGATGGACTGATGCAGATGAGTGGTGGAGCTGTGAAATATGCTGCTGGTGCTACCCAGAATATGGAAGCTGGGGCTCAATTGTTATCTTCCATGATAAAAATCATTGCCGGTCAATATAAGAATTCCGGCGTAGGTCTGCACATAGACCATGCTACCCCCAACTATTTTGATTTCGTTGTTTACTGCATTGAAAATGATCTTGTTTCTTCTGTAATGATCGACGCTTCCAAAGAAGATTTTGAAGAAAATATCAGGATCTCGCAGGAAGTTGTAAAAGTTGCTCATGCACACAATGTACTCGTAGAAGGGGAGATCGGCTACATCAAAGGCACAGAAGATGAAATCGTCTCTGACACACAACTTTACACCACTCCGGCGGAAGCACTGGAATATGTAAAGCAAACAGGTGTAGATCTTTTTGCTGCTTCTGTAGGAACGAATCATGGAGTTACCAAAGGCTCTCAAGTAGTGCTGAAACTTGATCTGATAAAAGAAATTGATGATCTGCTGATCGCCAATAATGTGGAAACAGGTATCGTATTGCACGGTGCATCCGGCCTTACCGCCAGGCAACAGATCGAAGCTATAAAAAATGGTGTTGTTAAGATCAATAAAGATACACGTTATCAAATCGAATTTGCCAAATCAACTCAAGCTTACTGGGCCAAAGAAATTGATTCCATTGTTTGTCCTGCAGGGGTGAATGAAGATGATTATGTACCAGATAAAAAACGTTTCGATCCACGTAAATGGATCGTAAAAAGTGAAGCATCCATGCAGGCTGCCGTAGAAGAACTGGTTCAAATTACCGGTAGTGCTGGAAAATCAATTTTGGTTTAATATAATTAAGAATTAATATATCATAATTGGAGGATTTGATGAAAAATATTGCCATAAACGGATTCGGTAGAATCGGTCGACTTGTATTCAGAGAACTTTTTGAACGCAAAGAGTTTACTATTTGTGCAATAAATGATCTCACAGATGCTAAAACCCTGGCTCATCTCCTTAAACGAGATTCTGTCCAAGGTTCATTCAAGCATAATATTGAAGTTACAGATAGTGCTATTTTAGTAGATGGACAGGAAATTAAGATTTTTGCAGAACGTGATCCGGAAAAACTCCCCTGGGGTGATCTGGCAATTGACGTTGTTATTGAATCAACAGGTGTATTCCGCACCAAAGCAGCTGCTGGTAAACATCTCACAGCAGGTGCAAAAAGAGTTATCATTTCTGCTCCAGCCAAAGATGAAGTAGATGCTACTGTTGTTTTAGGTGTTAATGAAGAAATTTTAAAGTCTGAACATCAGATCGTTTCCAATGCATCTTGTACCACAAACTGCCTGGCTCCGGTGATGAAAGTTCTTACGGATAATTTTAAAGTTGAATCTGCTTTTATGACTACGATCCATTCCTATACCAGCGATCAGCGTCTTCTGGATTTTCCACATAGCGATCTGCGAAGAGCTCGTGCTGCTGCTATGAACATAATTCCTACTACTACAGGTGCTGCCTCTGCAACCGGAAAAGTAATTCCTGTATTACAAGGTAAAATTGACGGAATGGCTGTAAGAGTTCCTACTCCAACAGGTTCGCTGGTAGATGTTACTATAGCTTTAGATAGAAATACCACAGTTGAAGAAATCAATAAATTGATGAAAGACGCTGCAGATGGTGCGCTGAAAGGAATCCTGGAATATTCAGAGGAACCCCTGGTTTCTACGGATATCATTGGCAATCCTGCTTCTTCAATTTTTGATTCAAAAGTAACAATGGTTAACGGAAATCTGGTTAAGATCCTCAGTTGGTACGACAATGAATGGGGTTACTCTTGCCGCGTAGTTGACCTTGTGAAATACTTTTCCGAGTTGGAATAGATATTGCAAATATTTAATCCGATAAGGATAGGTAGTAAAAGTAAGGATTGTAAATGAGTAAAATCATAAGTATAATTATTGTAAGCCTGTTTCTGACAGGCTTACTTTTTTCCAGTGCTGTCGAGACAGCTTCCAATCACGATCTCGATCTGCAGCTGGTACAATATCAACCTGGTAATTTTAGCCAAACCACAAGCCGGGAAGATAGTGTCTTTTATTCTGAAAATTTCGAGAATGGTTTTCCTGAAAACTGGTCAACCGAAGATGTTACTGATCCTGGCTCTTACTGGTATAGAAGTTCTTTCAACGCCTTTGATGATTCTTCCAGCTGGCGCATGGCCGATCCTACAATTGGTGGGTATCGAGACAGCTGGTATCAGGTTCTTGATACTCCCGCTATCACACTTCCTTCTTCTGGAGATATGGTTCTCAGTTTCGAGCAATTTCGCGCAATTGAGGAACCTGAAGGCGATTTTCCTGCAAATTTTGATGGATGGGATGGATTGAATGTCCGCATTCGAAATGCAAGCCAACTCTACGAAGATGCGGAAATATTAACAGATTGCAATCCTGCCTATAATGCTGAAAGCCTGTATAGCTTTGGTTTTATCCACAACGAAGATATTGATGGTGAACCTGGAATTCCCGGATGGGCAGGTGCAGTAGATTGGACTTCCACAACTATAAATATTCCTCCCTCTTATGCTGGGCAGGATATAATAATTAGTTTTGCTTTTGCCTCAGATGAAGCCACTTCCACTCTTACAAATCCGGAACTAACCGGAATTTTTTTAGATGATATCGATGTTGCTGGAATGTTTTTTAATGATGCAAATTCTGAAGAAGGCTTTACCGGTGTAACAAATACTGAAATCGGTGGAGACCTGTGGCATTTGTATGAAGAAAACAATACAGCCAACCATGTAATGGGTTGCTTTGATGCTGAGCAAGATAGCTCTTACAATCCTAACATGGAAAATTATATGATCACTAAAACATACAGTTTACCGCCTAATGCTGATTATTCTCTCGATTTTAATGTTAAAACTGCCTTTGATGATCAGTCATTTCCAGATAATGATTATTTTTCTGTAGAAGTAAAATATTATTCTTATGGAGAATGGTCGAGTTGGAATTCGATCTCTAATCCAACTGGTGATCCAAATGTAAATAATGTAGTTTTTACTGGTTCGGTATCGGAGTGGACAAATTTCTCTACCGGCTGGAGTGGCTATAATGATATCAGCAGTCTGGCTGGTCGTTTGGTGCAGTTCCGCATTGGATTACATAGTAATAATGATCAACCGGATTCATTGGATTTTGGAATTAAGTTCGATGACTTCCAAATAATTCAGACCAGTTATCCTGGTAGTCCTCCAACAGACCTAACAAGAATGTTTCCACCAGATCCTTCTACTTCGAATCCTTTTATTGTAATACTCACATGGGAACCACCCGAAAATATAACAGTAAATAACTACAATTTATATCGCAGAAGCAGTGCTTCAGATGAGTTTGAACTTCTTTCCCAGCCTGCTACAACAAGTTATATCGATAATATTCCAATAACTGGCATGTACAATTACTATAAAGTTTCAGCTAATTTAATCGAGGGAGAAACCGAATTAAGCAACATATTCTCAACCTATATTCCAGAAGTAACTGCAATTGAAATGAATAATGATAATGGTAGTTGTGAAAATGCAGTAGTAGCTGGTATTATGAATAGTGTGGCAGCTAATTTTGAACCAGATTATTCTGATACTTTGGCTTTAACTCATATAAATTTCTATATTAAAGACTTAAATACAGGTCCTGTTTCTCTGGCAGTCTGGCAAACTGAAAATGGATTGCCGGCAGAATTGTATCCAGGTTTCCCGTTAAGTGTGCAGAATGCAAATTTAAATGAAGGCTGGAACACACTGGCAATACCACAAGAGTTACAACCACAGATATATTTGGAACCTTTCTTTGTTGGAATAAATTTCTTTATGAATAATCCTACAATTGGATTGGACACAGATACAGTGGGAAACAGCTATACCAGCTTGGGCGGATGGCAGGTAATTGGTTATGGGAACATAATGGTGCGACCCATTTTGGATATAATGCCGGATGCAACGGAGCCGGATGTAAATGCGACCTTACCGAAAATTAAAAGTGTGACTAATTTTCCTAATCCTTTCAACCCTGTAACGACCATATCTTTTGATCTTAATGAAAGTGAAAAAATATCGGTTCAGGTATATAATCTGAAAGGACAGCATATAAAAACATTAATAGATGGTCAGTTTCCTGCTGGAATTTCTTCTGTGCAATGGAATGGAGATAATACTAGTGGTAAGCCTGTAACAAGTGGAATGTATTTTTATAAAATAGTAACGAATAAAGAAAAATTAACAGGGAAAATGCTGTTGTTGAAGTGATGTGAAGTGTATTATGCAGACAAGCAATACTTAAGCAATTAGTAAATTCCCAAGGAGGAACAAATGAAGAGAATAGTTATTTTAATGATCCTTTGTATTTTTACATTATCTGTATTTGCAGAAAGGATCACACAGAAAACGGCTCATAATCTTGCAGAAATGCATTTAAGAGCTCATGGTAAAACCAATTTTACCATTGAAAGTACATACAAAATGGAAGGTGAGAACAACGATGTGGTTGCACATGTTTTTATGCTTTCACCAATTGGATTTGTAATAATATCTGCCGATACTGATATTGTTCCTGTTGTGGGATATTCATTCCGCACAGAATTTGATACATCAGAACCGGAAAGAAATATCGGTTACCTTTTTGTTCAGGCAGATATGCAATCCAGATTAGAAGCAATTCCGTTCACAGATTCGGATGTGATCTCTTCTAATAATGAGCTTTGGAATTCTTATCTGGCTGGAAATGTGGATTTCACCAATACAGATGATGTAGTCTGGCCGCCACCAGAATACGGAAGTCTTACAGGTGGTTGGGTAAATCATGAATGGGATCAGTCTCCGTCTCCTTACAACACTTTCTGCCCTATTGATCCCAGTACAAATTCTAGATCTGTAACAGGGTGTGTAGCTACTGTAATGGCTCAGATCATGCATTATCACCGTTATTGCGGTTCTCCAAATTTTACTGATGCTGATGATTATACTTCTACCGGCACATGGCCGTATATCCATATTGATAATGATTATGCTACTTTAAGTTTTCCCAACTTTCCTACTTTAAACTCTCACCTTGATGATCTGGAAATTGCCTATGCAACTGGTGGAACTGTAACTAACGATATGATAGCAGCACTTAATTTTGCTGCTGGTATTGCAGTAGAAATGAGCTATAGTTCAGAAGGTTCCGGAGCTTATTCTAATGATGTTCAACCTGCAATGATCAATAGGTTTGGATTTGATACTGCAACTTATGTAGGGTATATTAATAATACATTTTATTCAAATCTACAAATTGATATGATGGAAGCTCGTCCAGCTTATTTTGGTATTTTAGCTAACGGTGGCAGCGGTCATGCAATTATTTGTGATGGCTGGAATGAAACAACCGGTTTATATCATTTGAATATGGGATGGGGTGGTTCTCAAAATGGCTGGTATTCGTTACCCACAGGAATGCCGTCTGGTTACAACCAGATCCACTCTGCTGTAATTAATATGGAAGGTGGAACTGTTCCATTTACCATGCAAGGACAGGTTTATGCAGATGGAGCTCCATTAGATCAAACTTTAGTTACTTTGGTTGGTCCTCGTAATTACGAATTCGACATAACTAATCCAGATGGATACTTCAGCACAGATTACATGCACGAGGGAACTTATACATATACCGCTCTCATCGAGCTTGAGCAAGGCGGTTTCTTCTATAAGACAGATCAGGTTACTCTTGATGAAAACAATAACACACTTGTTATCTTCTTAGATAATTTTGAATTCTTCACCGGTTCCGTTAGCGGTGCAACAGACCCAGCAGCTACTCATATCAGTTTATATCAAAATGATGAAATAATGACAAATGGAATTGCAGATGCATCTGGAAATTATAGCATTGCAGGTGTATTACCTGGTGATTATATTGCTGTAGCCAGTAAGGATGGAAACTTCTTCGACGTTGTTGATGTAACAGTTTCAGCCGCTAATCAATCTTCTGATTTTGAATTGGTAGAATATCCTTATGATCACTACTTCCATTTTGCCGGTGAACCTACAGATAAATTGCAATTCGTTCCAGAAATGAGTGCAGCGATTAGACTGGCAGAAGACGACATTGCAAATTTTGCAGATGATGCTTTTGCCAAAGTAAGTTTTATCGCTCCATTCAATCCTGCTGATGGAGAATTATTTGCTCAAATATGGAAAGGTGAGATTTTGATCTCTGAGAAGCAAATCTTTGATTTCACAGATGGAGAATGGGTAAATTCCGTATTGGACGAAGTAGCTATAATTGATCCAAGTGCTGAGTATTATGTAGGATATAGAATTCATTCAATTAATGGAATCCAGCCTTTAGCCTGGCATGATGCTGGACCGAATATTGCCGGTAAGGGCGGATACATGAGAACCAGCAGTTGGATACCACTTCCAGGAAGTTTCGATTTCAATCTTTGCATTAAAGCTGTTGCGGTTTCACAAATGCCCACTAGCTCAGATAATAATATCGTAGCAGAAAGCAAAAACTTCCTCGGCAATAATTTCCCAAATCCTTTCAATCCGGCTACAAGCATCAGTTATAGTATTTCTAAAGACGGCAATGTAGATCTTAAGGTTTACAATATGAAAGGACAGTTAGTTAAAACTCTGGTTTCTGAAAACAAAACAGCAGGTTCACATAGTATAGAATGGAATGGTACAGATGATAGTAATCATAAAGTATCAAGCGGCCTTTATTTCTACAAGTTAGATACGTCGGATTATACTTCTGTTAAAAAAATGATAATGCTGAAATAATTGGTGTTCAGTACATAGTCAAGAGCTTACACATTTATGGCTCTCAGGTTATTCCTGGGAGCCTTTTATATTGGATATCTTTTGTATGTGCAGGTCAATGGGTTACCCATTATTTCGAAATTTCAGCCAGCGCAATGCGCTATCACTGCAATTAAATCTAACTAACGAAAACACTTTTCTTGACATATACTGTTAACACAAATTCGTTAATTTAGGTATTTTGATGAAGGTAATATATGATAAAAGAGAATATAGCCGAAATAAAAAAAAGAATGACTTCAGCAGCTTTACGTGTTAATCGTGATCCGGCTGAAATAAAGCTATTAGCTGTAACCAAAACTCATCCAGTTGAAACTATAAAAACGGCTTTGGAAAGTGGAGTTGATTTTATAGGTGAAAACCGTATCCAGGAAGCTGAAGATAAATTACCAAAACTAGAGAATTTATACAAAGAATTCCACTTTATCGGGCATTTGCAGTCTAATAAAATCAAAAAATTAATGTCCCTCAACCCAGCTCTTATTCATTCTATCGACAAGCTTTCCACAGCATCCAAGCTTAATGATTATCTAGAGCTGAACGACCTTTGTCAGGATATACTAATTCAGATAAATACATCGGGTGAAGCCAGCAAATTTGGCATTGAACCAGAAGATGCAATTTCTTTTACAAAAGAACTTTCTAAACTGGAAAATCTGAATGTAAAGGGTTTAATGACGATCGGTATGTTCACAGATGATGAACAAACTATCCGTGCATGTTTTCGAAAATTGAAAGATATTTTTGACCAATTAAAAAATGAACAGATCCCGGAGATTTCGATGCAGTATTTATCGATGGGAATGACAAACGATTTCGAAATTGCCATAGAAGAAGGTGCCAATATTGTGCGCATCGGCAGTGCAATTTTCGGAAATAGAAATTACTAATGGAGAAACAATGACTTCTATTTTAGTTTTTGCGGCAATTGTAATATTCTCTTATCTTATCGGCTGCTTTTCTGCTGCTAAATTGATAGCAAAAAGTTACAAAAGCATCAACATTTACAAAGTTGGTACCGGTCATCCAGATACACTTAATATTTATTCTAATATCGATAAATCTCTGGGAATTTTTACTGGTATTGTTGATCTTGGAAAAGTATTTTTCTACCTTTATCTTCTGCAATATTTATTGAATATTCCTTCATCAATTGAGTGGATCGGGACAAATATCGGAACTGAAAACCATTTACTGATCTTTGGTTTTTCGATGGTGATCGGACATTGCCTGCCAATTACACACAAATTTCGTGGGGGAAGAGGTTTATTTTCCTATATCGGTTTTGTAGCTTTCTTTGCGCCCTGGCCCATGATCATTATTGCTTTTTTGGCACTTCTCATCGTGATGTTTTTCAAGCAGATACGTTTTGCGCAATACATGATCGTTTTATTACCGCCGTTCATTAATTTCTTCTTCGCTCAGCACAAATCTTTTGTGGGCAAGATGTTCATCGCCGCAGCTCTAATGGCAATAATAAACTTTATAGTTTCTAAGAAAAAAGGTGAAATATGATAATCACAATTAATGTAAAGGAGAGATTCTAATGATCCAAAAAAATAAGATCAATGATTTCG
>Ga0164318_10000683_pt1 | contig 27304 bp, 22 predicted proteins | sample GuaBasSedimGuay9_FD_113734 | JGI IMG/M metagenome (GOLD analysis project Ga0164318, IMG submission 113734) | Subseafloor sediment microbial communities from Guaymas Basin, Gulf of California, Mexico - Guay9, Core 4571-4, 0-3 cm | ecosystem: Environmental > Aquatic > Marine > Hydrothermal vents...
AAATCTTCCAGCTTTTTATCATATTCACACATGCCTTTATAATAATCATTATCATATAATGCAATTTCAGCAGACTTATCCAGTGGTCTTGCTTTAGTTTTTAAAAGTATCTTCCTCATATTATCATAATGATCCCTTACAGGGCAAGGCAAAAGCATATTGCTACAACTACCGTTTTTATGATTATGTAAATAATTTTCATACCATTCTCGTATATCTTCCATAAGAGGCGAAAATAGTACATCATTAAGATTCCCACCCGACTTATACACATCCACTATATTATTCATGGTATATGGGTTAAAAACACATGGCATTACATTACCATTCCAATCAATATAAATATAACCACCATGTCTTCCAGCTGATATACATCCACCGGATGCTGTAGCGCTATTCCAGAAATCCGCTATAAAAAGTTCTTCATCATATACCAACTCCCAGGATCTACGAAACATTTCAAGCCTTTGTTCTGGCGTTACCATTAATTGTAAATCTCTTCCTCTTCCTATAGGCATATACTGGAAAATCCACATGTAGTATGCCCCAATATCTCTCATGTAATAATCGATAAATTCTGGGCTCAGGATTAACTCAGCATTATCCCTTGTAGCAGTTACAGAGATTCCATAAAGTACTCCAGCTGCATGAAGATTGTTAAATGCATTGAGTATTTTATCATATACTCCATTCCCTCGACGCTTATCCGTCTCCTTTTGAAAACCTTCTACTGAGATTGCAGGAGTTATATTACCTAGTTCAGCAATTCTACGAGCTATACTTTTATCTATGAGGGTTCCATTTGTATAGACAAGAAAGAAATTATCTGGATGTTGTTCTGCTAGATCTAATATTCCTTTTCCATTGCTCTTGTAGAGAAAAGGTTCGCCTCCCGAAATAACCGTAAAATGAGCACCCCATAATTTATTTTCTTCTTGAATAATTCTGTCTACAATATCATAATCAAGACTGATATTCATATTTGAAGAACTTGATGCATAGCATCCTGAACACTTGAGGTTACACTTTTTTGTTGGGCTTAATGTAAGAAAACCAGGAGGGTACATACCATAACTCTTATGGAAGTTCTCTCTGATAGTTGCATTATCTTCAATAAAAAATGAAATAAAACTTCTTAGAAAGGCTTTTTTTTGCTGCCTTGAAACATTTTTATTACTCATCCATCTATCAATTATTTTAAATATATTATGTACCATCTTTTGTTTATCAGTAATCATTCTATGTGGTACACCTTCTGCTTTTTTGGCTAATAGATTACTGGTAATTTTGCGATCAATCATATCAAAAAAGAATTTATTGATGATGAAATGAGTGAGAGATGAGGTAATAATATTCATACCAATATTCGTTTTTAATAAACTTCCAATTTTCATGATTTTCTCCTCCAAGAGTGATTGACCAATTGACTAATATGGTCAAATAGTTTATATTAAAAAATATGCGATTTATTTATTTTCAAGTCAAGTATTTTTTATTGCTCTATTTTTTATCTACTTTTGTTAAAAAATTTTATATTTTAATAGTACAATAAAATAAAAAGCGAGAAAAAATGATGGAAAAGACCGAAACTGTAAATTTAAAAGAACTTATAATAGAAACAGCAAATACTATTTTCTCACGATTCGGTTTTAAAAAAACAACGATGAACGATATTGCAAATGCGATTCATAAAGCTAAAAGCTCGATTTATTACTACTTCAATAGCAAAGAAGAAATTTTTAAAAGTATTATCGAAAAGGAAAGTCTACAGATGAAACATGAGTTAAATGAAGCCATCGAAAAAGAAACTACCCCGGAAAGAAAGCTTAGAACATACGTTATTACCAGAATCAAAGCTCTAAATAGGCTCGTTAATTATTACAATGCACTTAAAGATGAATATCTTGAACGTCATGAGTTCATCAGGAAAATTCGAGAGGAACATCTAAAAGATGAGATCAATATTATTAAAAAAATCTTGACTGAAGGCATGAGAACAGGTCAATTTGAAATAAAAAATCTTGATATAGCGGCCATGTCTATCTTTTTAGCACTTAAAGGTCTCGAATACCCAATGATTATAGAGGATAAATATAATGAGATAGAAAAATCCATTGATAGTCTTTTAGATATTCTTTTTAACGGTATCAATAAAAGATAATTTTTCTTTTTGCGTATAATATATATAGAGGAAGAGTCAAATAAAAAACAGGTGTATCTTGTAATTGGACTGTTTTCTTTAACAAAAGAAAAAAGTAGAAAAATTTGTTTATAAAGTAATTAAAAGTGAAGGCGCATCTTTAGAAGAAAATAATATGTTAATTCAAAATATATTAGACGAAGTATAAAAAAATATATTTTAGATAATAAAATCAATGAGAAAATTAAAAGGGCAATTGAAAAGCTTGAAATACCGGCGAGAAAGGATATTGAAAAATTAAAAAAGATTGATGAACTTTATAAAAAAAGTGAATACAATAAATAGTACTTGTGATATGTTAGAATAATACTATTTGATAGCCTCATATATAAAAAGAGGCGGGAAATTATATATTTCATAATCACCTGTAACATGACTAAATATTTCAGATAGGTATTTATAAATAAGTCTTCTATTAGTTTTTGAGTATATCAGATGTTGATTCTTCATAAAAATTTTAATTTTATGGTTATTGCTCCTTCTGGACATGTCTCTTGACAGCAATAGCATCTTATGCATGTTTTATAATTATATTCAGGTAATTTATTCTCATTAATTTTTATAGATTTAGGATTAGTTGGACAAATTTTATAACATTCATAACATCTTATGCATTTTTTATAATTGATTATTGGACGGGGAAATAAATAATTTTTAATTATTTTTCTTATTGGAGAAGGGATCAAATTATAGTTTCCTTTATAACGTGGAAGAGCAAACTTTTTACCAACTTTATAAATATCTTCTCCTAATATTGTAATATTTTCGATATTACCGAGCCCCGATTGAAATCCCTTAATTGTAGGCATAACTTCTTCGGGATTGAGCCCAATAATCTGTGAAGCAACAGCATCTATTGCTACTGGATCTGTTGAAACAAGCAGAACACCAAGATTAACAGGATGCCCCCTTCGAGGCCCATTTCCTTCCATAGCGTATATGGCATCCATAATATAAAGTCGTGGTCTTAGAAACATTGTAAGATCAACAAGCATTTGGGAAAATTCTTCAAGATCATCAAGTTTTGCATGAAATCCTGCTTTTATCTTTCCAGGAATACATCCAAATTGATTTTTAATTGCACCAGTCATGAGTGTTAGCCCATGTGTTTTCAATTTTGGAAGGCTTATAATTCCATCAACTTCTAATACACCTTTTGCAATCTCAAAAACTTTATTCTGGACTGCATTTTTATAAATAACTTTTTTTCGAGTTTCAAAATCAGCTAAAATAAGATTTAGTTTTTTAGCAACATCAGCAATACCTGTAATTTCTGCGGTTTTGCTTAATTTATGAAAGGCAGGTGAATCACCATAATAAACTTTTACATCATTCTCTAAAAGTATTCGCGCTATTGATTCAAATATGACAGGGTGTGTTGTTGTTGCTTTCTCCGGCGGATCAGGCGCAAGAAGGTTCGGCTTTAGAAGTATTCTTTCACCTTTTTTGAAAACCTGATTATTACCAAAAATTAAAGATATAGCCTCTTTAATTTTATTATAAACCAGTTCACTATCGTAGTCTTTACATTTTAGCAACGCAACTTTTGTGTTCATTAGACATTTATCCAGAATTTACAGATTATATTTTACATACCCAATAAATATAAATTTTAAATTATTTAACATGACAGCTGGTTACTATGTTTTTATCTTTCTAATCCAACATTCATCTTACTATTTTTCAATTTTTTTATAATTGAAAGTTTTACATTAGTTAAAAATATTTCCTTTGCTTCTTTTGAAAATTGTATAAAACACAATTTCTTATTAGAAACTTTTTGTGTTTTAATAGGATGTTTAAGCCCCTCTAGGTTAATAAGTTTAACCCTTTTTTTATTATAATTTTTATTTATAATCGTTTCAACCCCATATCCCGAATCCTTGATAATATTAATAATAGGAAATAAGTCTTTCTTATATAAGGCTCTTTCTCCAGTAAGAGACTTAAATGGATTTAACAAGTTAATTAATTCTTTGTCCTTTGGCGCATACCCCATTACCATATCAGCTTCATCACAAATAAGGGGATTTACTAATTTAAGAATATGAAATTTCGTGAGACCTATTAAATCAGCATCTAGAAAAATTAATATATCCCCCTCGGCATTTATAATACCATTATATAAAGCATATCCTTTGCCCATATTCTGAATATGATTAATAATTCTTACATTTTCATATTTACTAAACTTATTTAAAACATCTATAGTACGATCATTTGAACCATCATTTATAACGACTATTTCATCAATATAATCGATTGAAATAAGAGTTAATAGTATTGACTCGATTGTTTTTTCCTCATTATAAACTGGTATAATTGCTGATATTTTTTTTCCATTTCTCATTTTTCACTCCAAATTGTTAATTAAGATTTTATTCATGAAAATTAGGTCGAATTTTGTACCACAATTTGATTTTTAATTATAATTATAAATATTTATGGATACTTAATTCTAATTTTTATAGAAATAAAAATAATAGGTAAAGTAAGGTTTTATCATAATTACAAGATTACTAGCCTATTTTATCACCAATATAGATTACTTTAATTATTAGCTTATTTGACTATATTTGTTTTTATCTATTTTTCATTAAAATATTTGACCAAAATAGTCCAATGTTCAAATTATATTAATAATATGCTGTCTTAACATTGTCAATAATTTTATCTTAAAGTTTTTCTATTTAGAATTAGAATAAGAATTTAATGGATAAAGAAAGGGCACGTAAGTATAGAACGATTAGGGAATCTTCCTGATAAAGTTAAAGGGGAGCATAACTGACAGATGAGGTAGGATCTATTTACTGAAGTATGGTTATAAGTGAAGGCGAAGTTTGAATATCCTCCTATTTGTTTTTATTTATTCTACTATTATCGCCCCCTATAAACACAACATTTATAATGCCTCCGGACCCTATTTACTCTGATTCCCATTAAACTAATAAAATTCATGTTAAGGAAAAAATTTTATTATCAATTATGTAAATGCAATAACTTATATTGACCATATATAAACTAAGTTGTTAATATTGTTATACCATGGCCAAGGATAAAAATAAAATAAAAGAGATAGATAGAAATAAAAAAGCGTTTCATGATTTTGAAATTATAGAGAGAATAGAATCAGGGATTGAATTAAAAGGAACAGAAGTTAAATCTGCCAAAGCTGGGAACATAAATCTCAAGGACGGTTATGCATTCATCAAAAATGGAGAGGTCTATCTAAAAAATGTTCATATAAGTCAGTATCCCTATGGACATTCAACTAACCATGACCCTCTGCGTACAAGAAAGTTGCTTCTTCATAAACACGAAATTTTAAAACTTCAATCAAAGATTAAAGAAAAAGGATATACCATTATCCCGTTAAGGGCTTATATAAAAAACGGACTCATTAAAATAGAACTTGGAGTATGTAAAGGGAAAAGACTCTACAATAAGAGAGAAGATATTAAAAAGAAGGATCAACTACAGGAGCTCAAAAGGAGTTTTAAACTCTCTACTGTTTCCGGGAAACTTAAATAAGCTACAAATCCCTTAATCACCATTATCATTGGTAGAAATCATCTTCTCTATCTTCTTTAGCTGTTCCACATCAACTTCTTGACCGGAATCTCTTTTTTCCAGAATGGTGTTAATTTGTTTCAACAAGTCATCTATGGATCTTATTTCTTCCTTAAGATTTGCTATATTGCTCATCTCAGATTTAAATTCCTTGTAATCCTTAATATGATAAACTATCTTCTTTTGTTTTTTCTGCTCCATAGGTAAAGTTTTCTTCTCTTGAGGAGCAGGAGCTACAACAATTAATGGTTTTTCCCCTTCATATTCTTCTTTACTGCACAGTCCTAAAATAGTCTTTACAGATCTCTCTTTTCCTGATTCAACAACTAAAGGATCATAATATAGTGCAATGGCACTATCATTTTTCGAATATGGAGGATAATCAAAATCCCTGCTCCGCCTTACATAATAATTTTTTAAGTTTTCAGAGAGAGCTTTATAATTTGCGAATATTACTCTATTTGGGGTTGTTACTGCACTTCCTTTTAAAACTCCTCTTAGACAGACTACTCCTTTAACATCCTTTGAAATCCAATAATCTGGGATATTTCTTCCATCAAAAATCTTTTCTCCTCTTAGCCTTTCTCCACTGGAAAGCCCAAAATGATACCTGCTATTTTCGCCAAGATAAGTATCAAAAAGGACTCTAAAACCAATATTATGAGGATGTACATCTCTGTTCTTCGCACTATACTTTATCAAAACACCATCCTCAATTCCACTATTCTTTCTTTTTACAAATATAATCTCCTGAGTAATTGTTACATACTGATAAATCCATTCTAATTTTATTGAATGACTATCAGCAATTGTGGGGTTGAACCTCCCATAATCACTTCCAAAGGTCAAAATATCATCATCTAAATACACCAGGGTGTAACTCGAAGGTGGTTTATCATAAAAAAGCAAATTCTTCTTTTCATCACCCTTTACTTCCGGTTTTCCATCGATAGTGGATAAAAATAAACGTCCGGTTTCATCGTCAACTGAAATAAGGAGATACCTGTTCTGAATTGAAGATGCAAAAGTATTATTTAAGGTTATAAAAAATACAAAGAGAAAAATGGCAGGTAATATATATGGAAGTTTCGCAATTTTGATCATTTATTCTCTTCCTCAATCATCTGGTTTATTCTGTAGATCCTCTCAAATCCCTCATTGAGCTTCTTTTCTTTTTCATCAAGAACTTTTTCTTTGATTTTCAGCATATTCTCCCAGGCCATAAATGCCTTTACCTTTTCTTCAATCTGCTTTTTAATCTCCTCACTGCTCCCTTTCCCTATTTCTTTTAAATTCTCATTTTCAGCTCTCAAATTATCTATAGTATTGTTTAGCCTTGAAATTTCTTTTTTATACTTTGAGATCTCTTCCTTGTAATCGGAAATTACTAACTCTTTTTGATACTCCCTTTCCCAGCATTTCCGCAGCTCATCCTTTAGCTTATTGTAATCTTCAGGAATTATTACTTTAGAGGATTCGTCATATTCTTTTCTAGTACTTTCCTTTTTGACAGCTTTTTTCTCCTTTTTTTGGATACTTTTCATCTTTTCTTCCATGCTGAGAATCCTCAACTTAAATCTTGCAGCATCCGCTTTATTTCCATAAGGATATCTTTTTAGCAATTCTTTTAAAACTGCAGTACCTTCTTCACTTTTACCAAGATTAAGTAAAGATTCAGCTTTCCAGTACAAACTATTATCTGCATACTCTCTTGATGGGTAGTATTTCAAATACAAATCGAAATATTTTATTGCATTTTTATAGTCACCAAGCATGAAGTAAGATCTTCCGATATGGTATAGAGCAGTATGACGAAAACTGTTGGACGGATATTTAGTGTATATTAACTTCAGGTATTTTATTGAATCCTTGTAATGATTAAGGTTGTAATATGCTTCACCTATAAAAAAATATGCCTTATCACAATACTTTCTGGTTTTATATTGATATAAAAGTCTTTTAAACTCGGTTATTGAATCATAATATCTACTTTTCTTAAATAACTCCAATGCCAATTGATATTGGGCATCTTCGAGAGATGGACCTTTTGGAAAAAGGAAAACTGGTATTAAAATCATAAGAATGATTATTGTAATGAATGCTAATATTCTCTTTGACATCCAACACCTCGCAAAAAATAATCTTGGATCCTTCCAAAAATCTCTTTGTTTTCAGCTTCTATTTGCAAAACTTTTTCAAAATATGCAATATTATATTTATAATTTTAAAACGGATAGTACAATTTAAAATATACAGTAATTAATTGTTTATTTTGTTTAAAGAGCCAAAATACGGACTAATCCTAATGAATAAAACCTTAATTACGGATAATTGCTTATATATAGATTCGACATAATATCGTTTATTATTAGCCCTTTAAAACGATTGACACAATAATTACAAGTATATATAATTACATTATAATTTGGTAAGGGATCTACGTACATCCTTCCTTAATCATGCTAATTTTAAACCTGATTTGGATATAGAGTTTTATGGAAAAAGACGGACAATTAACATTTGAAGATGACCCTCTCTTTGTTAAACAAAGTAAAACCCATAAATTGCTCGAGCAGGGGTTATTCGACAAAGCTATTGAGCTTTTTGAGAATATTGCAAAAGAAAACCCAAATTACCCTGGAATTATGGATGGTATTAAAGCCACGAAATTCTGGGCCTCAAGAAAAAATAAGCTAAAAAAATACAATACTTCGTATGACAGGGGAAAGCTTCTTCTCAAGGAATGGAAGGATTTCGAGAAATACATGAGTAAAAATAATATAAAACATGGAAGGACTACGGTTGCAATTCAAAAGTATATTTTCAACGATATAATAGAATCTTTTTCAAAGGCCTATAATGAAGGGATAGCTCCCGATACAGATATTTTAATACAAATAGGAGACTGTTTCAAAAAACTTGGTAATTACGAAAAGGCAATTGATATATATGAATATGCCAGAACGTTCAATCCTGAGGATCCTTTTTTACTTGCAAAACTTGCGGATTGCTATTTTAGTATTGATGAAGCTTCAAAAGCTAAAGTACTTTTCCGCGAAGCTTTTTTTATAGACCCCGGTCAAATAGAGCTCTCTCATTTAGACTCTCCTTTTATCCATATGCTATACAAAAAGACTCATGAGCTTATTAGCAGAGAAGAACTTGTTATTTTCTGGCTACCAGTAATTGCCGAACTTCACAATGCTTTCAATGTAAAAAGAGAACCCAAAAAAGGCGAACTTGAAAAAATTCGTAAAGAAATAGATCAGCTTGAGGAGGAATACAGAAACAATAGAAAGAAGAGAGAATATCTGGAACCAAGGCTCCTTAATTACTACTTTTGGCTTATAGACACCCTCAAAATTTTGGGAGGTAGTAAAAAAGAGATAGAGAATGCGCTACAAAGAATAAATGAGATAAATAGTGAAGTATTCGCCAAATATCTAGAATAACCGCATATTTTTCCCTAAAATATTTTATTGTTGATTTTAACAAACAGATTTTTTACTATATATATAGATACAAAATGGTTATACTTTCAATAACTAAAACAATTTTATCTTTTGTTCAAGTTAGTCGTAAGCAGGGATGAAAGAATTGCTCTAAATTGACATTAAATTAACATTGCTAAATCGCATTCCTGTTTAAAAATCAAATATATTACACAAAAAAAAATAAATTCGAGGTAACTGATGAGTATGAGTGAGGTACAAACAATCTCCAATCTTCTCAATGAGGAGAAATGGACCAGAGCAACACTAAACAACTATATTATCAAAAACTTTACAGATCTTGATAAACTGATTAAGGAAGCAAAAAAAAATGGGACACTGTCAGAAATTAGAAAAGTATGTGATGAGCACCTTAAACATACCCCAAACAGTATTATTGCTCTATATGTTATAGGAAAACTTAACTTCGAGGAAGAGGCCCTGGATGAAGGGCATATTCAAAAACTTATCACATTATTTATTGATAACAAGCGTTTTAATATCGTTGAATTCCTTGCAAAAGAAACTTTAAAGTATGGTGAAAATAAATATGCAATAGAAGCATTAATACAATGTGCTACAAACGAAAATAAAGAAGATGAGGTAATTTCTCTCTGGGAAAGACTAGTCAAGATAGATTATGAAGACACAGATATTGTAAAGCGTCTTGCTACAATTAAGGAAAAAGAGGGCAATATTGAAGAAGCAGTAGATTATTATAAAAAAGCCCTTTTGAGAAATTTAAAAAAAGGTTTATACAATCCTGTAGAAGAGATCTGGCTTAAACTCGTTGAACTTACTCCTGATGACTTGAACTTTTTTCAGGCAATCGAAAAAAGAATTGCTTCCGAAATTGGTGAAGATAAAGCAGCCTTTCTACTATCCTTTATATTTCCTTACTATAAGGATAATGGTGAATATGATATTGCTATAGATATAATAAAAAAGATCCTGAGTTATACACCAAAAGATAGAGAAGCAAGGGATGAATTAGTAGCCTGCTACAGGGAAAAGTATAAGAAACATTCTCGTCTTGAAGACTATATAAAGCTTTCAAATATTGAAGACTACTCAGAAGATGTTAATACCGCAATTGATACATTTGAAAAACACATTATATTTGATGCTGGTTCCTATGTGTACCATAGGAGTTGGGGTATAGGTTTATGCAAAGAGGTAAAAGAGGATTACATCGTAGTTGATTTTAACGGTAAACCCAATCACAAGATGAAGCTACAAATGGCTTTAACAAGCCTTCAGATCCTCCCTGAGGATCACATCTGGCTCTTAAAAAACAAAGATAAGGCTAAATTAAAGGAGTTAATCTTAAATGATGTAGAAGAAGGACTTAAGATAATAATTAAAAGTAAAAATAATGAGGCATCAGTAAAAGATTTCAAGGATGAGTTACTAGGAGATATTTTTGACAAAAAAGAGTGGACAAAATGGTGGAATAAAGCAAAATCAATTTTGAAGAAGAATCCGTATTTTGGGTTAGTACCCGAGAAAAAGGATGTATACTTTATAAGAAAAAAGCCAATCTCTTATGCAGAGGATATTTTTAATACCTTTAAGACAGAGAAGAAGTTTGACAAGAGATTCGATCTGTTTATGGAGTTTATGGAACACGGAGATATAGATTCAGAATACTTTGGCGAGATGCTGGAATATTTTCAGGGATTCGTAACATCATCAAATAATATAAATGAGAATTCATTGAAGAGTTTTTTGCTACTTAGTAATCTAAAAAGAACATATCCTTACCTTCCCATTGAGCTACCTTTTGGCTTTAAGAAGATTTATGAATCACTTAATGATATCTATAACTATCTGCCGTTAATTCAGGACAATGATTTAAAGAAAAGCCTCCTTCTACATATTAAGAGAAATATTGAAGACTGGCCGAGTATTTTTATAAAGTGTTTCTACACATATCCAATGAAAACTATTATAGATGAACTTATATCAGAAGGCTATCAAGAGTTAGTCAAAAATACATTTGATGAAATATTATCACATTACAGGGATTACAGCGAGATTTTCATCTGGATAGGAAAAAACATTATCGCTAAAGGTCTCTACCCGCAGATTGATATTGACTTTGATCATGCAATTATGGGTCTAACACATTTACTGGAAATTTCTAGTAGGGAGCTAAACTACGATAGAAATGTTATTACTAACAGAAAGATATTCAATACAATTGTAGATATACTTTTTAAAGATAATCTTTTGATAGATTATATTAAAAAATCTGATGAAGCGACAGTTAAACGTCTTATACCTACAATCTTGAACATTGAAGAGCTAAAAGATGAGTATATTATAAAGATGAGGTTCGCAATAAAAACATCTCATCCTTCAATAGTTTTTGATGATGAAGTTGAGAGTGTAAATGTACCCGGTCAGTTGGTTGTAACTCAGAGATCCTATGAACTTAAGCAAAATGAATTGAAGTATCTCCTTGAAGTAGAAATACCAAAGAATAGTAAAGAAATTGGCGTTGCGATGGAGAAAGGCGACCTAAGGGAAAATGCTGAGTATAAATATGCTCTTGAAAAACAGGAATTCTTAAAGCAACAGGTTAAAAATCTGAGGGAAAATCTGAATAAAGCCAAGATCTTAAAACCCGAGGATATTAGAACAAACGTAGTTTCTATTGGTACTATGATAACTCTTAACAGCATTGATAATGAAAAAACTGAAAAGTTTACTATACTGGGGCCTTGGGAATCCGACCCTATTAAGAAAATTATCTCATATACCTCTCCATTAGGTGAGACCTTGATGAACAAATCTGTGGGTGATGTTGTGGATCTGGTTTCTCAAAACACTAAAAAGAGGTACAAGATACTGAAAATAGAAAGGGCTCTATTCTAAACCTACTAATTTGCCTGATGTTTCGCGAGGGGTAACTCTTGTAATAAGAATGGGGAGCTTTTTCTTGCTCATACTTTGCTCTTCCCCATTTACAAGAGTTACCTTTATGTAATTATCAGTTACACCAATCCATTTATTACCATGTTTTTCAAAAATCGCTTCTCTGCATTTATTTAAAAACTTCAATCTAAATTGGTAGTTTAAACTTCTTCCCAATTCAATAAGCCTATGGCTTCTCTCTGCTTTCTCTTCGAAAGAAACATCATCTTTAATTTTTAAAGCTTCAGTACCTCTTCTTGGAGAATATGTGAAAACATGTATAGATGAGAATTCTAAATTTTTAATAACCATATAGCTATCTTCAAAATCTTCTCTCTTTTCAGAAGGAAAGCCTGCAATAACATCCGTTGCAATATGAGGTGATTCCCTTATCTTGCGAAGTTTATCAACTATATCAATAAAACTTTGAATATTATAAGGTCTCCTCATAAGCTTAAGTATTTTGTCCGACCCGCTTTGCATAGGGACATGAAAATGCGGCATTATTCTGTCGCTCGATAGTATATCAAACAGGCCAGATTTAAAGTACATCGGTTCAATTGAAGATAGACGGATTCCAATACTATGCGTACTATCTATAATTATCTCTAAAAGTTTTGTAAGGGTTATACCATTGTATTTGTAACTACCCAAATTTATTCCTGTTAAAACAGCTTCATGATATCCATAATCCTCAATTTTCTTTATATAGCTGATCACATCCTCCGCTGGCCTGCTCATAGATCTTCCTCTAGCAAGAGGTATCTTACAATAGCTACAGTGCATATCGCAACCATCCTGTACTTTAACATATGCCCTTGATCTATCAAGCCTTATTGGGTCTCTAAATTTAAATACCAGCTTGCTTTTTTCTTTCACATCATTATAAATTTCATCATTTCCAATAACTATTTGCGGGATTAAAGATTTTTCAAAATTTCCTATTACCAAATCCACCCCTTTTATTTTAGCAAGTTCTTCCCTATCTGTCTGTGCGTAGCAACCTGTTATAATAAGTAGATCTTTGTCTTTTTTAATAGTGGCCGCTTTGTATATTGCATTCCTTGCTTTTCTATCGCTCTTTGAAGTAACGGTGCAAGTATTAATAATATATATTGTCTTTTCACCATCTAAATGATATAGCTTTGATGGATGCACGATTTTTGCTTCTATACCATTTTCAATGAGTGCCTCTTTTAAAGATTCACCCTCATACTGGTTAAGCTTACATCCAAAATTAACAATTTGCGCTTTCATAATTTTTAGAATTTTAATTATGACACCACTCTAAAAAGATAGAATATTGTATTTCTATGCTTCTTTCAAACGGCAAATTCCAGTTTTCTAATATATACACTTTTTCAATTAAAAAATCATTTTTATATTAATATTGACAAAGATTGATTTGATATTATAGAAGGTATAAATTATTAAAACTTGCTTTCCTGTTCAGCCTCTTTACTAATAACATCAATTAGTGCCTGTTTTAAATGTGGGTCATTCGGTTTTAAAGAGAGAGCTTTCTTATAGTCCTGCTCTGCCTCCTTAAGACGATTCATCTTTTCATACACAGCTCCCCTATAGCTGTAAAAAAAATATTTATCACCTCTAATCATTATACTTGCTGATAAAGCTGTCTCTGCATAGTATAGTTTATTTTGATCAAGATATATTTTTCCAAGATAGTAATAATAATACGGATTTTTGGGGTTTAGGGTTATAGCTTTTTGAAGATAATCTATAGCTTCCTTATATCTTTTCAGCTCCATATACGAGCGCCCAATGGTGGATAAAAACCTTGTATCATTTGGGTTAAGTTTCATACCTTCATTCGAAATATCTATGGCCATCTTATAACGTCCTGTATACAGGTAGCACCACCCTAGAACAGCATATATATCAAGGTTCTTTGGGCTAATTTCCTTTTCTTTTAAAAGAATCGCTTCAGCTTCGTAGTATTTCCCCTTTTTATAAAGATCATAACCCTCCTGAAAGCTTGAATATACAGATCCTGCTATCAGAGAAAAGACAAATAAAGCTATAGCAAATTTCATCAAATGTGTCTTAATATATAAATATTTTTTGATATTTCTTTTCATCTACAATTTTACCTGCTCACTTTTACCATTCTTTATGCAAAAATAATAATTCTAAAATTTAACATCAAGTAAACTAAATAATAGGCAAGTAAACTTTTGATTGTGATAAAACCTCACTTTGCCTATTCGTTTTATACCTATTACAAATTAGAATTAAGTATCCATAAATATTTTATAATTCTAATTAAACATCAAATTCTGTTACAAAATGCAGTTATTTTTATGAATAAAATCATAATAAACAATTAAAAGTAACAAAGGGTAATGGTATCTTAAAAGCTAATTATTCCTCTACTTCCCTTTATTAAAACCTTGCATATCAGATTCGTTTTTATTTGAATGATATGATGGTTGACTCTGAGGAGATGTCATAGTGCAGTTACCATTAAAAATACATCCACTTTCAATTATCAAATCTGGGGTTTTAATATCACCGTTTAGTTCCGCCCCCTTTAAAAGCTCCAGTTTTTTTATGGCTTCTACATTCCCGATTATTTTTCCGTAGTTAGTTACTATTCCAGCTCTAATTGTTGCTTTAACTTCAGAGTTAGGTCCAAGTATGAGATGTCCTTCTGCATCAATTTTCCCGTCAAATTTCCCCTTTATCATTAAGGAATTTTTAAATTTCATTGTTCCTGAAAAATCAATATCTTCAGCCAATACGGTATCGACATCTTTTTCTTCTATCATTTTGCTCTCATTGTTCTTGACCATCCTAAACTCCTCATTCTGTAGGTATTTTTGCTATATAAGAAGATATCACAAAATTAAAAGATTTAAAATACTTATTTATATTTTCTTCATCTTTTCTGGTTTTATCCTATGCCAATCAACTACTATGGCTGATGCTACAAATATTGATGAATAAGTTCCAGCTATAACACCAACTATAATTGCAAAAGCAAAATTCCTCAAGATCAAACCACCAAAAAAGTACAGTGCAAACAAAGAAAGCAAGGTGGTAAATGATGTAATTATAGTTCTTGAAAGCGATTGATTAATACTCTTGTTAAATGTTAATTCATACTCATCATAGGCTTTGGTTGACCTTAAATTCTCACGTGCCCTGTCAAATACAACAATTGTATCGTTTAATGAATATCCAATGATCGTTAGTATTGCTGCAAGTATATAGGTGTCCATCTCTTTTCCGAAAAATGAGATAAAGCTTAAAACAACCAGCACATCATGTACCAGTGCTATAATAGCTGCAACACCAAACCTGAACTTAAACCGGAATGTAGTGTATAGCAGTATCAATCCTATAGCAACAATTCCAATTATATAGGATGTTCTCAACAGGTACTTACTTATCCTGGGCCCGACAACATTCACACTCAGTATTTCAACATTTTGGGCACCTAATTTATCAAACAGAGCCTTCTTTATTTTATTTATAACCTTTTCATTATCCTTTGGTAAAGCTTTTGTTTTTAGTATAAAAATATTTCTCTTTGGATCATCCACTTTTTGAACGTTATTACCATAACCAGTAGACAATAATATTTCCCTTATATCCTTAATGCCTATATTTTCATCCTTCACTTCCACCTGTAACATGTTACCACCGGCAAAATCTATCCCCATCTTTAAGCCTCTATGCACAGCAATATTAACCAACCCGGAGATGATAATTGCAAGAGATAAAATATAGGTAAACTTTCTGTACTGTATAATCTTTAGTTTAAGATTATGAAACATCGAATCCTCTTTCTGAGCCTATTAGTTTTAAAATAACAATCTTTTATGCTAAACTTAAACTATATTGATAGCTTTTTAACTTTGAACAGATCTATTCCAATATCGTACAGCAACCTGGTTACAAAAATTGAGGTAAACATATTTATGACAATACCTATACTGAGCGTTACTGCAAATCCTTTTATGGGACCTGATCCAAATTGCGATAATACAAAAGTGGCTATCAGCGTTGTCATGTTTGCATCAAGGATTGTTCTGAAAGCTTTATCATAACCTGCCTGAATTGACGCAGCTATTGTTTTACCGCTTCTTAGCTCCTCTTTAATTCTTTCAAAAATGATAACATTTGCATCAACAGCCATACCTACTGTAAGAATCATTCCAGCTATACCTGAGAGAGTTAGTGTAAAGTTTAACCAGGCAAGTATGCCGAGGAGTATGAACATATTAAGTATTACCGCTATATCTGCAATAAACCCTGAGAGCTTATAGTACAATAGCATAAACCCTAAAACAAGGATAGAACCGATTATCGCTGCTTTAATACCCGATTTTATTGAATCTTCTCCCAGGGTAGGGCCTACAGTGCGCTCTTCCACTATTTCAAGAGGTACGGGAAAAGCCCCAGCTCTCAATATTAAAGCTAGGTCCTTAGCTTCATTCATGGTAAAATTACCAGTTATTCTTACATTGCCCCCTGAAATACGCTCTCTTATCACCGGCATTGAGAGTATTTTTCCGTCTAAGACGATAGCGAGCATCTTACCTACATTACTTCCCGTTATTTCAGCGAACTTTTTAGCCCCTTCTGAAGAAAGCGAAAAAACAACCTCTGGTTTCCCAAATTGATCAGTTTGAACCTGGGCCCTTTTTATATAGCTACCATCAAGCAGGGTCTTCTTATAGAGAACAATGGCCCTCTTCTTTTCAAGGATGCCGTATTTATTCTTCTCCCAGTAGTACCTCAATTCCGATGTTTTTGGTATAACCGATTTATCAATAAGATTTCCATCCTCATCAAACATATCTCTTCTAAGCTTAGCTGTAGTATCCTCATCGACAAGTTTAAACTCTAAAAGCCCCCTACCCATAACAATGTTCTTTGCCCTATCAGGGTCTTTTGAGCCGGGCAATTCGATTACTATCCTGTCTTCTCCCTGGGTAGTAATTGAGGGTTCAGATACCCCAAACTTATCTATTCTGTTTCGCAGAATTTCCATGACCCTGCGCATGGCATCTTTAACATCCGCCTGGGACAGCTCCTGTCCCCCTCTCCTCTTCTTAAGCTCTTCATAATCGGGTTGCAGTACCATATATAGCCCGCCCTGAAGATCGAGACCCAGGTTAATAATTCTGGAGCGGAGCTTTTTCATTTCTTTAATCTTGTTTCTTTCCTTTTCAGGAAGGTTTGCTAGCTGAGCTGCTGTGAGGTTGGTTAGATCGCGATCTTTCTTTGTATATTTGAAGTACCAGATGTATGAGTATGAAAACCCCCATGCCGCGATTGCTATCACTAAAAGAACTATAAATATCCTGAAGAGCTTGTTCATCTTTTCTCTTTCTCTTGAAATATTTTGTTTGAATAATAGAAAGATATACTTTTCTTCACAGTAACAACCTTTATTTGCAACAAACTATACTTGCCTGTTAAATTATACATAATATATATATAAGCCCAATCTAAAAAAGCCTTAAATTGATATTTTTCATTATTTTCACATAACACATGATATATAATTGCTTATATTACAAGGAATTATCAATTAGCATTTTTTAAAAAACTGATAAAAACAGTTTTTAGAACGGACCCATATATATTTTAAAATTTATCCGTTAACTTTTAGGTCTGCTTTAAAAAGGTAGAACATTGCTATTTCAAGCTTTGTTTCATCAAGGCTATAAACCTTATTTGTACTCGCTTATACGCTAATTTTTTTGCCTTGCTCGATAGCATAAAATTACTTATTTATAACACACTCACTTTTAATACCAAAAATAGTTACAAAATCAGGACATAAAAAATAGGTTTGCTGATTAATCTTTTTTATCCTTTTTTATCTCTTTTACTTCTTTTTCTTCTTTTTCTTCTTTTGGTTTATTGGGTTTTGTTTCCTGCTGAGCTTTACCGGCTTTAGACATTACAATCTGGCTTATTGCCGATCGATTTACCTCAACCTTAACATTATCAGCCACTTTTAAGATTACAGTATTATCTTTAACACCTGCAACCGTACCATGTATACCACCTATTGTAACAACCTTATCACCTTTTGAAATTTTGTTTAACATCTCCTCGTGCTGTTTCTTCTGTTTTTGCTGGGGTCTTATCATTAAAAAGTACATAACAGCAAAAATTGCAACTATCATTATAATAAGAGATATCGAGCTTCCTCCACTGGATGACTGTGCTTGTGCTCCCCCCTGAGGACCATACGCCGCATATAAAATATTAAACATAATTTACTCCCTTTCATTATTTAAATTAATTTTTATATATAAGTTTGAAAAAAGTATCACTACAAACATTTTCCGTCAAGGATTTTTTCTTTATATTGACTGTTCCAAAAAAGATTGATAAAGTTAAAAACACAGGGAGTTGCATATGAAAAGATCAATAAAGTATCAGATTATTGCAATTCTAATTCTAATAACCCTGGCAGTGCTGGATGCTTTCTCAGTATTTGTTCCAATAGTAGCCATTATTGCAATCGCAATCCTTCTTTTTAAACCAAAATGGTTTGCTAATTTCGTAAAATATCTTTATGAATAGTACTAATTATTTAAAATAATAAACATTAGTTATAAAATCCACTATTAAGTAAAAAATCATACTTCTTTTAAGATTTTTCTAAATTTTTATTATAAAATAATTTACACAACAAGTACAATTATATATATTTCAAAAAAGGATTTAAGGAGTGGCTATGTACAAGATAAAAACCCTAAATAAAATTTCTACAGTAGGATTGAATCTTTTTCCGAGAGATTCATACAGAGTTGCTTCAGAAATACCCAATCCCGATGCTATTATTGTGAGAAGCTACAATATGCACGAAATGGAATTTCCAGAAAATTTGCTGGCAATTGCAAGAGCAGGTGCAGGAGTTAATAATATCCCCATAGATAAATGTTCACAATTAGGAATTGCCGTTTTTAATACACCAGGGGCGAATGCTAATAGTGTTAAAGAATTAGTAATAGCAGGTCTTTTGCTATCATCAAGAAAGATTGTTCAGGGAATTAATTGGGCTAAAACATTAATTGGAAAGGGCGATGAAGTACCTAAACTCATTGAAAAAGGAAAATCACAATTTGCAGGTCCAGAAATAAAAGGAAAACACCTGGGGGTCATTGGCCTTGGAGCTATAGGAGTAATGGTGGCAAACGATGCACGTGCATTAGGAATGAAAGTAACAGGTTATGACCCATTTATCTCCGTTGAATCTGCATGGCATCTCTCAAGCGATATAGCACGTGCTAAAGGCCCTGAAGAGATATTTTCAAACTCTGATTACATCACCCTTCATGTTCCTCTTGCTGATAGCACAAGGAATATGATAAATAGAGAAGCCTTTAAAAGGATGAAGAAAGGAACAAGGCTCTTGAACTTTGCAAGAGGGGGGCTTGTAAATGAAGAAGATTTGGAACAAGCAATTAATGATGAAACTATAGCCTGTTACGTAACAGATTTCGTAACAGAAAGATTGCTAAAAATGGAAAATGTAATAGCCATACCACATTTAGGTGCTTCAACTCCTGAAGCAGAGGATAACTGTGCTGTAATGGCTGTTAATCAAATTAAGGATTATCTTGAAAAAGGTATTATTAGAAACTCTGTAAACTTCCCAACCTGCGAGATGGACTTTAATGGTAAAAAGAGATTACTCATAATCAACAGGAATGTTCCAGCAATGGTAGGTCAGATAACCTCTGTTTTAGCTGATGCTGGTGTTAATATCTCCGATATGATAAACAAATCGAGAGGTGATCTTGCCTACAATATTATAGATATTGATAATGATATAGATGAAAAAGATATAGATAAAATCAGAAGCATAGATGGGATTATACGAGTAAGAGTTATTTAATTACCTGATATTTAAATGTCAAATAATATTTGTCATTGCGAGGAGGATTTCAGTCCGACGTAGCAATCTCTCTCAATGTAACAGAGATTGCGTCGCTTCGCTCAAGGGTCACTTCGTTCGCAATGACGCCTTTTTATGTCATTGCGAGGAATTCGAAGGATTCCGCGGCAATCTCCCTTTCAAATCTCCTTTTCATATATATAAATCTGTAGCAATTTACTTTTTCTCATCCTTCTTTTCAGATTCCTCAATTCTTAAAGTTTTCTGAATCTTGTCGAGTGCATCAGCAGTTTTTTCTTTTAATTCCTTGATCCCACCAACTTTGTAAAGGGCAAATATAGATAAACCTATCGCAATTAGAGATATAATAAAACTCACTGCAGCCATTTTCGCTTCCTCCTTTTTTACCAGTTTAATTTTATCTGAGAATAAGATACTTAAGATTTACTACATTTGGAAGTAAAAGTTTTTATTCATAAAAAGTATCATATTTTAATTTTTTATAGAAGATATAATTTCCCTTCAAATAAGGCAAATTCTAGTCATTTTGAGATTTGTTTCATCAGGGAAAGAAATCTGCAATTACTTATTTATTTTAATATTTTAATTATCCTTCTTAGTTTTTTCCATGTTTTTTAAGAACATATTTTTTCCCTATTGTCCAACCGGCAATACTCATACCATCGTTTATTTTTCCTTTTTCAATCATTTTATCAATGTCCTCAGGGTATACCTCAAACACCTCTATCTGCTCAGTTTCATCTGGTTTTGCCCCAACATGGAATAATCCTGTTGCAATATATATATGACAGGTTTCATCTGATACTCCATTGTAAGGAACGAACTGACCTATCTTTTTTAAATTTTTACAATCAAACCCTGTTTCTTCTATAAGTTCAGCCCTTGCAGCGAGTTCCTCGTTTTGCCCCTCTTTTATTCCACCGCAGGGGATTTCAATTGAAATATCATTAAACAAATAGCGATATTGCTTAATGAGAATAATTTTACCATCATCCTTTACAGGAATTATGAGGGAACTCCCAAGGGTATGTACATAATAGTAGTTATTCTTTTTGCCATTTGGAAGTTCAAAAAGATTATGGTAAATACTCATCCATGGTGTTGATAGTATCTCTTCAGAAATTAATGTTTTCCATGGAGTAAATTTTATTGTGGTAAATTTCGATGTATATCTCTTTTGGAAAAAATTTTTTGACATTATCTGAAATCCTATCGAGATTTTTTTAAATCAGATTAACATAAAGGATAAAACAATTTAATAACACTTCTCATTAAGAAAAATACATTTATATATTATTCAATGAAACAGCCATATGAAACCCCAATATGAACTAACAATGTTCAATATTACTACATTCTATTACTATATGCTATTTAAATATTTATCGTTTTTTCGCTATTATATACTAAGAGATAATTGTGTCAACAATAATTATCTTCTTTTTAATCACATTTTACAATGTTAACAATATTTTAACTCAATATCAACCGGCTATATTAACTTATGGTTTTATCTATTAAATCTTGACACCCAATTCATTTTCAACTAAAATGAATTAACTAAATCATTGATACGAAGGGAAGCCGGTCCAAATCCGGCGCGGGCCCGCCGCTGTAACCGGGGACGAAATACTGCTGAATACCACTGCTTTTCAAAGCGGGAAGGTGCAGTAAACTAGAGGGATCCGGAAGCCAGAAAACCTGTATCAATGCATCCCATACTTCTCCCGAGGTAAGGAGAAAGGGGAATAATCCAAACTATCAGGATGGAAAACGGCATCCCGAAACTCTATAGTTTTAGAGCTTCGGGATTTTTTTATTTTAAAACAGGAGGAATAATTTATATGAAAGGTTATATTCAAGTGTATACAGGGAATGGCAAAGGCAAAACTACTGCAGCTTATGGTGTAGCTGTGAGGGCTATAGGAGCCGGAATGAAGGTATGCCTGGTTCAATTTATAAAAGGGCTTCATTCAAGTGAATTTAATACATTCAAAAAGCTTTCAGACTCTATAGATATCTTTCAATATGGAGAAGGCAATTTTATATTTAATGAACCATCTGAGAAAGATATTTATAAAGCTAAGAAAGGTCTTGAGAGATTAAAGGCTATTATTGCCTCAGGAAAATATCAAGTTGTAATCTTAGACGAAATAAATATGGCTGTCTACCTGCAAATTATCTCTATAGAAGATATCATTGATATTCTTGCCAACCGTCCTGAAAATCTTGAGGTAATCCTTACCGGAAGGTATGCACACCCAAAAATAATTGAAATGGCTGATCTTGTTACAGAAATGAATGAGATTAAACATTATTATAAAAAAGGAGTTTTAGCTCGCGAGGGCATAGAAAAATAATAGAAAATCAATTTATTCTATGCCCCAAAGCTAATCTATTTTTCCTCAACCTTACTCTTTTCGGTTTTCTCGGGAAGGAGTTTTAGCTCTACAAGAAGATTCTGAAAGCTCTTTTCGTCAAGGACTTCTCTTTTAAGAAGCTCTTCTGCAATCTTTTCTATTTTATCTTTATTCTTTTCAACTAGTTTTTTTACCTTTTCATAAGTTTCTTCAAGTATCCTTTTTACCTCCGCATCAATTAAAGCAGCCGTTTCCGGACTATAGTTTTTATAAAAATCCATCTGTCCCTGAACATTTAGAAACTGTTGACCGGGTTTTTCGAGAGTTGCAAGACCCACTTTTTCACTCATCCCGTACATTGTCACCATTTTTCTAGCAGTATCTGTTGCTTTTTCAAGATCGTTTTGCGCACCAGTTGAAATATCACCGAAAAACACCTCTTCTGCTGCTCTACCTCCAAGAAGAACTGAAATTTTATTGAGCAATTCGGTCCTAGTCATAAGGTACCTATCCTCTGTAGGCAATTGGAGGGTATATCCTAACGCTCCAATCCCCCTTGGGATTATTGATATCTTATGGACAGGTTCATCCGTAAGCAAAGCCCCAACTATGGCGTGTCCTACTTCGTGGTAAGCAACTCTTTCTTTTTCTTTTCTATTTATTAGTCTATTTTTCTTTTCAAGTCCAGCAACAACCCTTTCAATTGCTTCATCAAAATCCTCCATTCGCACTTCATCTCTACCTTTTCGTATCGCAAGCAGCAAAGCTTCGTTTACAATATTAGCAAGATCGGCCCCGACAAAACCTGGAGTTGCAGCAGCAATCTTTTTGAGGTCTACTTCTTGAGCAAGCTTTACATTTCGTGTATGCACCTTCAATATCTCATATCGACCATTTAAATCGGGTCTATCCACAAGTATCTGCCTATCAAATCTGCCTGGCCTCAACAGAGCAGGATCAAGAATTTCTGGTCTGTTAGTTGCTCCTATTATCACAATACCTTTTGACGTATTAAATCCATCCATTTCCGTTAATAACTGATTTAATGTCTGTTCTCTCTCGTCGTTAGAGTATGGTGTTATACCTCTTGCTTTACCAAGAGCATCAAGCTCATCGATAAAAATTATACATGGAGCTTTCTCCTGCGCCTGTCTAAAGAGATCTCTTACCCTTGCAGCACCCACACCAACAAACATCTCTACAAAATCAGAACCACTCATACTAAAGAATGGAACTCCAGCCTCCCCTGCTACAGCCCTGGCTAACAGTGTTTTTCCCGTTCCAGGAGGCCCAACAAGCAGTACTCCCTTTGGCAACCTGGCACCTAACCTGCTGTACCTATCCGGATTTTTAAGAAAATCTACGACCTCCTTTAATTCTTCTTTCGCCTCATCTTCCCCGGCTACATCGTTAAAGGTTACACCGGTTTCATTTTCAGCATAAAGTTTTGCCTTACTTTTGCCGAAGGACATGACTCCCGCATCAAAGCTCTTACCGACCTTTTTAAATATTACCATCCATATTAAGTATAGAATCAACAGAGGAAGCACCCATGATAGAAGGAAACCTTTTACCCATGGATTTTCATATTTCCCATAAAAAGTTACATTGTACTTCTTCAAAGTATCTACAAGCTTATCGTCAGGCACCCTTATGGCAATATAAGTTTTGGGACGTTCTCCTTTAGTTGCAGCTTTTTCATAACCTATTATTCTTTGGTCGCCGATCTCTACTGAACTGATCTTTCCATTCTCAACCATCTTTAAAAACTTACTGTATGGAACCACCTCAACTTGAGGTTTAGCAAGGAATGATTGTAAAATCAACATTAATATAAATGCAATTATTACATACCAGATTGAAAACTGAACCTTTTTATCCATATATGCCCCCATTCTTACCATTTATATACATATAATATTATCAAAAATTTTAAATATTGAAAGCAAAAAAATCACATTATAGTTTTATTTATTAAATTGTTACCCAGAAAAGTTATACATTTTGTACCAGATTTTATTCTACATATCAATAGATCAAACATTAACTAAAAAAATATTTTTTATTTGCATAAATCAAATAGGCATAAGAATGCTTTAAATTTCAACTGAGGTTTTATTTGTATATTATTTTAATCGGATTATCTATCTCTTAATTTAATTTTAATTCAACAGCTTTCCTCAATAATTCCTTTATATCTCGCGGAGAATATTTTGAAGCATAAATAAGATAATCGGAAGTCGATCCTGTAAGTCTTCCATAAAGAGGAAACACCTTCAGGATTCTTTTTAAAAACAGATTATAATCTGGATAACCTTCAGGGTACTCATACTTATATTTATACCAAATGTTTAAATCACCGACTGGAGATATATAATCTATACCGTAATTCTGATAGTTTTTTTCCATAATGCTTCCCCGTAAAAGCGTAAATCTTGATACACCAACTGTTGTTATTAATCTTTCATTTTTTAACAAAAACTCCAATGTTTTTTGAATCTCATCAGCAGATTCACCGGGAAATCCATGGATTACATTTACATTAATATGAATATCATGGTTATGAAGATTTTTGAACACATCTTTAAAATAATCTGGCTCTATACCTTTCCCCATTTTTAAAAGTGTATTTTTACAAGCAGATTCCATACCAAAGCTCACAACTCTGCAACCAGATTTAGCAAGGTTATCCACAAATACATTATCATTAAACTTTTTCTCTATCCTTGCATCAATGTAATAGTTTATTTTAATTCCTGATTCAATTATACTTTCGGATAATAACTCTAAATATCTTGTATCAACAACATCAACAGAAAATACAAAGTAATTAATGTTAAATTTCTCTTTTAGATTTCTTATTAACCGGATAACATCTTTAATCGGCATTACTCTGTATGGTGCAGTATTAAACCCATAAGCGCAAAATACACACCTTCTGTAATAACATCCCCTTGTAATATCAAGTGAAACCACTGGAAAGGGTAATAGATATCTATTTAAGGTAATTGTATCATAATCTGGTAGAGGTCCTTTCATCTCATAAAATCCATTGCAGTTAGCCAGATCTACTTTCGATCTTGAAATGCCTCCAGAAACTCGATTCTTCACCATTTTTTTTATTAGATCACTGCAATTTTTGAAAAAATATTCTCCATCCAGAGAAGCTATATGATCGATAAACTCAAACTTATCTCTTAAATCTCGATTAATGTTAAATAACGCAGGACCACCGAGTAAAATAAAACTATCAGGATACCTCTCTTTATAAAGCTTTGCAAGTGTGAGTGCGGCTATAATCTGCGAACTGTATATAACAGAAATAGCTAAGATATCTCTAAAACCATAGTCATCTATTTTTGAGCTAAAAAAATCAATAAAAGGATTTTTACCCCTATCACTAATAGCATTTTTTATTTCTTCACTTTGAGAAGGGCTGTACATAAGCTTGATATCGGCATATCCTATTTGTGATGGATAATAGATCTTTGAAAACAACCTGAAAATGCGATCAAGTATGGAATATGCCGCGACATAGTGTTTAATATCAAGAAAAAGATTTGATTTGAAGATTGCAAGGGATTTTAGCAGATCTTCCTTTATAGACTTCGTATATAAAGAATCTGAATAATTATTCGAAGGAGAAGCAAAAAATGATGAAACTACATAGTATACGAAGGCTAGATTTTCATCAAGGAATTCGGAATTCCACAGCGCTTTTATCCAGGGCCTTAATCTACTGTGAGAAATTGGAGGAACTGTAGGATCCGCTGATGGGGGATATATTAACAATGAGGTAAACTTAGATTTTTCTGACTTCATTATAATTACCCATCAGCTAAGTAAAAACATTGATAGCTATTCATCGTATCCTCCCCTGATCTCTCTAACATGTGATAGATGTCTCTCTTCAAGTACCCTCTTTTTATGTTCTGCATCCCCTTTCCTGCCCTTTTCTCTCTGGGCTACATCAATACTCACGTCTTCCCTTGAATAACATACAAGTACATCTCCAGGTAAAATTAAAGTATCACCTTTTGGAGTTCCAATAAACTTTTCTTCTCCATTCTCTTTTCTATAAATAGCTAAAACCAGTAATCCTTCTTCATCAAGATCAAGATCCTTAAGCTTTTTATTTGCAATCCAGCTATCGTTTTTAACAACAATCCTTGAAATAGAATAACCCTTACCGAGCCCCAACATCTGCTCATAATCATACAGCTTTAGTTTAGTATACTTATTCAGCACCCTTATAAACAACCTCTTCATTACCCTTTCAAGATATTTGGACCTGGAAAAAAAATAGATACCGATTAGACCAAATAACAGTATTATAATTCTTGAAATTGCATTTTGAGCTGTGCTGGAAACAAAGGTTAATATTAGAGTAGCAATCGAGGAGGTCATTCCTGCGCTACCTGTTAAAATCAGGAGCTTAATAATTCTTCTTCGCAAAGGATGATTTACAATTATTTCAGATTCAGATGTTGTAAAACCTACTCCAGAAAATGCAGACTGTGCCTGAAAGGAGGCTACATCAGGAGATAAACCAGTAAGCTCCAGAGCAACTGACCCGACTCTAACAAAAATAATAGAAACTAGTATTATTATAAGAAAACTTATTAAAGGTATCATCTTTATTAATTTAAGGTGAAACTCACCTTTTTTCCATTTTACATCGCTAAACCCCGGCTTTAAGCCGGGGTTATATACCAGTATATACTTTTAATACAATACTACACATAGCTGTTCAATAATTCCACCGCAGATGCAGCATCCGGAGCATACCCATCCGCCCCTATCTCATCAGCATAATCCTGTGTTATCGGTGCACCTCCTATCACTATCCTGCACT
>Ga0164318_10000685_pt1 | contig 27275 bp, 83 predicted proteins | sample GuaBasSedimGuay9_FD_113734 | JGI IMG/M metagenome (GOLD analysis project Ga0164318, IMG submission 113734) | Subseafloor sediment microbial communities from Guaymas Basin, Gulf of California, Mexico - Guay9, Core 4571-4, 0-3 cm | ecosystem: Environmental > Aquatic > Marine > Hydrothermal vents...
AATAAAGAAATAAAAGATATATGGTTAAATATTATTGAACTGTATAAACTTAATGTATTTATATTTAACTGTCAAGGATGACAGTTATTTTATTTCATCTTTTTAATTAATTCGTATAGATATTAATAGATGTAAAGGCTCAACAAGCCTATTATATAAATTAATCGGAGAACTATTATGTCTGTTTCACAAACAATTGTCACTTTATCAAAACTGACAACTCATATTGAAAGTGCAAAGGATGAGTTATTAATACGTGACACTCAATTTTCTGAAGACTCTTTAGATAAATTATGGCAAGCAAAACTAAATTTATTGAACTATATTAAAACTCATAAGCAACTGATACCAGTTGATATGTTAATAAGTACAATAAATATTTATATCTAATACATACTCACATGGATGTGAGTTATATTATTTTTATTACTACAACTATGAGGAACACTATGTCCACAACAACAGACGCATTAATTGTAGCTTTACAGAAACATGAACAGGAAATATCTAGACTAGTTGATGAATCCCAAACTTAGTCTGATAATACTTCAGACTATAATGATCTATTAAAAGAACTTAAACTTTTCCAAATTGAAAAAGCTAGAATGGAGATTGTTATTTTAGGACTGTATCTCTCCTCCTAAAACTCCATTTAAAAGTGATTAATTATTTATAAACTTATTAATGTAACTGATGTTATGACTGAAATTAAAAAACAAACAAAAGCTGTACTTAAAAACAAAGTAAAAAAATTATTATTAGAACAGACAGTTTCTTATGATACTTTAATAATGATGAAAGGCGGTCCTTCATTATTTATAGGACAGAGCGTTATTGATCATTATGATCTAAATGATTGTGTTATGCCTTCTGAATTATATAGAAAGATATTTGATCTAAGTCTTATACCTATTAGTAAGCTTAAAGAAATCATATTAGATGAGACATAATTAACTATTTACCTCAGAAGATTGACTAACTGCTTTAGTGTCAATCTTCTACTAAGCTATGAAATTCTGCCGTTTCCCCAAAAATATGATAAGATACATTGTAAACGATAAATACATCCATATTACACTCGAAGATAACAATCTACCAACAGATACTAGAATACTATCAATAAATTATATTCACAAATACAAAGACTTAATAAAACTAACTAACTTCAAACAATATGTATTAAATGATGTTACTGATAAGGATGCATTCATTCATGAAATACTTATTTCTGAAGGTGAGGCTTTAGCAACGTATTTACAGAAGAAGCATCCTGAAGACTTTGGTATTAAGCTACAGCATATTGTATCCTCTTCTGATTCAGATAGAACGATATCTACTCTTTGTAGGTCATATATTAGAATCTATAATAAATATAAGATTAATGTTTTAGATTCATTTACAATTGTTAATGATGTTAAAGGACAATTAACTATTTCAATTAAAGGGTTCTCATTTAATCCTTTACTATTAATTGAAATATATTCTGAATGGTGTAATGAAAGTGAAGAAGTATTACTTATTGTAGATAAAAATGATATGCCTATGATAGAAATTACTGGCTATGAGGACTTACTCAATTATAATCAATAAAAAAAGGTGCGATAATAACTATCGCACTTAAATTATTTTTTTAATTAATTGTCTTCTAATAGTTCAGCATTACATAATATAGGTACTAGGAATAACTTCTTAGTTTTAGTTCTTCCTTTACCATAGTGATATGTATGCCAATGAGCTCTTCTTACATGAGGTCTTTGAGTATTAGTACTGCATTCTGAATTATACTTTTCTATTTTACGAAGTGCAACACCTATTTTAGTGCCTAACTGTATGTGTTTTTGTTTAACCGTATGTCTATAATTAATAAATACTTCACGACTTTCATCTGTAACTGATTGAAATTCACTTTCTCTATTTTCTTTAAGTACATCATAGCCTTTAAATGTGTTTATACAGTAATATACTAACGAAAACATACCTTTCATAGCAGTTTTGTCTAATCGTAAACCATTTTCAAGAATTTCATAATCATCTATATATTCTCCTATTGTTTTATTGTTATGTATATTTGTAGTTATTGCGTGATAGTCAAGCATTCTTCCTTTACTCCCCATTGCTGCAATAACAACTGTATGATTGGATTTATTTGTAGCAAAACATGAAAATATTATTTTATGTATATTTGATCCCATATACTTTAGACCAGTTTTCTTAGTATTTATTGAAAATATTCTATGATATTTAAAGTCTTCAACAATTAACGTTTCAATTTTTGAATCATCTTGTAGTAATAGAGTTTCTAATGAATCATCTATTTTAACTACTGTTCCATATAAATTGGCATAATACATTAAACCATTAAACGTAAATAGTATAATTGATAATACAAAACCATGAATAAAATCATGGTTCTCATCTGCTATTTTATCTATTTTATGCAGTTTTGCTATACGTTCAATAACTTCGACCATTCCAGGCAGGCTGATTACTTTTTTATTAACTGACATATAATCAATATAGCATTTATTGCTTGAGTGTATTGATAAATCCATTACTGATTGTTTAAATATAGCATTAACACGCTTCATTTGTTGTTCTTTGGCATTCTTCACTTTATTCTCCTAACTATTGTATAATACAATATCTATATGAAACTTTTGTAAAGTATTATTTTTATAACTTTGTAAAATAGATATTATATGTTTATGAGTAAAAATACGGGGTATTACGGCTATCCCAGTGCCATTCAGTTGATTATTTTCCGCCGTTTAAAATCAAATTAACGAACAAAAGGAAACAAAAAGAATGCCACAACAAATTATTACAGATCTACTAATAAAACAATCAGATCCACTAAACAACACCATTCAACAACCTCTACACATAATTAACAATAAGGATATCATTACGCAACCAAGGTTCTTACTTAACGGTAATCTGAACTTGGAGCCTACTAATATAGAATTCATTACTAGCCTAGCTAATAATAGTTCAACCTATATACAAATTCATTCTCAAGATTATTTTTATTTAAAGATGTCTTTTGATGAGTCTTTGAATGTTGATGATGTGAACTTGGATATTGCAACTTTCACTATTAAAACTAAGTCTTTCAGCTACAGTAATCACTTAGTTCCTCTTTATGTTCTTATAGCTAACGGTACTCAAGACATAGATTTATCTACAGGTCTTCTTACTCTTTCAGCTACTGCAAAAGAAGTTAATGTTAATTATCTTCTAGCAGGCCATTCTAATTCTACTTTCCAAGATGTAAGTTCTACTCCAATTAATGATATTGGAAGCGGTACGTTCTAACTTTAGGTCCCTTCGGGGGCCTGCGTTTTTCCGCATAAATTAATCTAATCCTTACCATAGTTCTATAGTATTATAATTCATATTTTTAACAATTTCGTATAGATATTAATAGGTATAAACAAACAAACTAATTAATAGGACTATACAATGAATAATAACTTAACATTTAAAGAGTTCATGGCTTTACAAGGTATTAACGTTGATGATAACTATTCAACTGCTACTGAAAAAGCTACTATTAAATTAGCTTATTCAATATGGTTGTACAAAGATGCTCAATTAGCAACGTTAGGTAAGTCAATTAATACATTCAAAGAACAACTTGAAGATATTGATTTAACTGCTAACCAACTAGGTGTATCTAGAAAACTGTTAGAATCATAATCGTAATACTGTCCAAAGCTCAGGCTAAGGACTGTAGTTATATTTTTAATTAATTAATACTACTAAGGTCAATAATATGACATTACAAATTAATAATCCAATGAATAATGTTACTCAAGAAGATTTCAATAATATGTTTAATAGCATTGATTTGGATACAGCTCCTGAGTCTGAAGTAATTATACAACTTAAAGAACATAATCAAATAATATTTACTATTCCTCGTCCTACTTTTCAAGAACTCAAAGTGTCGGTTGGTCCTAATACTAAAGACTATCTTAAAACATTTATTAAGTCTTTAGATTATTTAACTAATCCTGAACGCAGAGAGTTAGCTATACTGCTTAGTTAATGAGTGGTTGGACTGGGTCAGCGTGTTTGCATCTTGAACATCTAACTATAAATGCTGATAATGCAGTAGAGGTATTAATGAATAGTTCTGAATTATCATTTGATACTATTAAAAATGTTATTGCAACTAATCCTAGTATTTATGATATGTTATCTGAAGATACTTTAAGTGAACTTACTAAAACTCAACGTAATGAATTAAAACTAATAGGAACTTAATACTATGGCATTAACTGTATCTGATGAGTCTTTTGAAGATTCTGTTAGGATCATTGCTAATGCACCTAACAATTCGTTTTCAAGTCTTATGCAACTAATTAGTCAACAGAAACAATTATTATCTAATGTTCCTGTTTATGAATTATTAACTGAAAAGACTTTAAGTCGATTTACTAAAGCTGAACAGGATCAATTGAAACTGTTAGGTACTTAATATGATAGACGATGACCTTATGAATATAGATGATGACTTTAAAGTTATACTCAATAATCCAAAATATAATTACGAAGCTCTCAAAGTTGTTATAGGTAATAATAGAGATCATTATAATTTACTATCTGAAGAAACTCTAGCTGGATTTACTACTAAACAACGTAATGAACTTAAACTAATAGCCTCATGATCGATGTAGATTATATTAAACAACAAAGTAAAGATTTATTATTAGGTACTAGTGAAGGGTTATATTTATTATCTAAAGAACCTAATCTAATATTTAGAATCAAAAAGCCTTCTATGATACAACTTCGTGTTGCTATTAGCGAAGATCCAACTATAATAAATTCAATTGGTCAGTTGGACTACTTAACTGAAGTCCAACTAAATGAACTTAAACTAATTTCTTCATAATACTATGCTTACTGAAACTAATGATGAATATATAGGTTATACAGAATTTATTGACTTATGGGATTCGTTTACTATTTCTGAGAAGATAAAGACTGAAATGGAGTCTGGTATATTAACCGATGATGAAATTATTCAGTGTCCATCTATGATTTACATTGTAACTAAACCTACATTCCATCAACTTAAAATATCAATTAAGTTATGTCCATGGTTATTTAATAGTCTTCAAAACTTATCTCATTTAACAGAAATTGAACTTCATGAATTGAAACTACTAGGATCTTAATGGTGTTTAAAAACATTATTACGTTTTACTATACAACGATATTTCAGTCCACAAAACGTCCATTGCATACCATCAATATTAACCGTATTGATCCATGCAGCGGACGGGATTTTGAAATATTACGTTTTTTATTATGGATTTATTAAAACCTAAACGAGTTTACATATTGTCATCAAACAAGTTGCATCATGATTGGACTTGGGTGTATTTTGAAGAACTTAAAGATATTGACATACTTTATGATGAAGCTAGAGGTGAGATAGATCATGTATTATATTCTTCAGTATTTGTGATATTAGAGAATCAGACAACTGAAGTTGCAAAGTATATAAAATTATTAATATCATGAGTGAATGTATAATAGAGCAAGTTTATGAATTATTAAATAACCATTATACTGTTAACAAACCGTACCATGAATATGAAGAATCAACTGCTTTTGATACTAAGTTATACATTAGACGATTTAGAGAAGATTATGATTTTTCTAAAGTAGTAGAGTATTCACTATTTGAAGATGTACCAATAGAGATTGAGTACTTCCATATATCAAAATCATTTATGACAAAGTATATGATATTAGATAAGCAGTCTGACAATGTACTCAATCAGATGAAATTAATACTATTATGAATCATTATACAACTAAAGCTGAGTTAATGTCTTCGGTTTATAAGTTATTTAAAGACTACTATGATATTAAAATAAGTGTACGTTCAGATTTTATTATAGAACGTTTACACATTAAAATATGGAGAAATCAAGAGTATATGATATGGGTACCATTAAACATGATTGATGGTCTTGAATGTAAACAAACAAGAGGAATTAATAATCTGCAATCAGTCTATATGATACTAGATCAGCAAACAGAAGATACATTATGTCAACTAAAATTAATACTGAGTTAATTAAAAAAGAATTAATAGATATAGTATATAAATTATTAGTTGATAAGTATAAAGCTAATGCAACTATTAAATTGCCCTACAATACAAATATGTTGTATATTAAAAGGTATAATGGAGGCCGTTATGCAATTAAGTTACCAGTAGATGAGTTTCCAAATGAAATGAAATTTACAGTAGATAAAGATGATGATGACCTACTTCAAGGCTTAAGTGCTACAATGATATGTCCTAAGTTCTTAATTTTAGGTAATCAATCTAATGCCTTATTACACCAAATATTATTATGTCTCAGTTAGCTAGAAGTGCATTTGATGTATTAGTTAACATATATGAAAAAACACCTGCAGAAATTATACTATCTTATGATGATCGAGTACATATTAAATTATCAAATAGCTTTACATATCATATATTTCTAGATATGAAGTCGTTTGAATCAATACCTGTAGTCTTTGAAGTTGATAACTTTGACTCTAATAAATTAATCATTGAGAACCAATCAATCGATGTATTAAATCTTATAAAATTATTATTGGGTTAAATTAAATTAAATAAACAAGTACACTGTATACAATGGTGTTCATTCATCAATTGTAAGTTTTAGTGTAAATAATCGATGTTCGATGGATAATATTTCGAGCATCAGATGGACGATCACAGTTATAATCTTACGAAAAAAATATTATTTACCTGGTAGGTGAATAATTACGGTTTTACCGTATAATGATACCTCGAAAATTAAGGAAGTTGAGGCACCAAACATAACCAAACACATCCAACATGATGCGATTAAATTCACTTCTTGTTAAAGGATGGAAAATTTTTTTGTTTATTGGATTTATTCCATTGAACTTATGACAAGCATACTAGTTAAAACCAATGCTTCCTATAATCAACAAAAATCGTAGTCTTTTTAGATAAATATGGTGCATTACTGTACTTATCTAAAATTTCTATTTGTAGCTTTTCTTTACTATTTCCCTCAGAATTTTTTGAGGCAATCTTCACCATCGAATACCTTATTTTATATAGTTTAGTTTGTATTATTGTTCCATAACATTCCTACGAGCCGTACCCGTTGGAGTATGTTATTGTTTTTTAATAATTTCATATAGATATTAAATAGTATATAATAAATATTTTTTATTGGAGGTTATATGGATGATTTTACTATACTATATATGAGCGTTTTTAATAAATTAAAAGAGTTAACAGTATTCGAAGATTTGAATGGTAGTCTTTTAATAGGGCATGATAATAGACTCAGTGAACTTATTATATGGACTAATAATGATGAAATTGAAAATGTTGAGTTCTATTTCGATAACATATCAACAGTGCCTTTTGAAAAAATTCAAAAAGAAACTGAAAACATTTATCATTTACACTTAAGTGATCAATCTGAATCGATACTTAAACAACTTCTATTAACACTAAGTTAAAGGACTTATTATGACTACTGATAGTAACGTTGAAAAGTTAGTAGTTTATGCATTAACAAATCTTCAACCTACTGAGATGACTAACCATTTTGATATACCTATATATACTATAGGTGTTACTACTGATGGAAAACCTTACAGAAAATATGTGGATATAGATGATATACTATTTAGTAAAACTGAAATCGAACTTAAAGAAATGATATTGAGATTAAGTTAATGGACTCGCATTCAGATTATACAACACTTACGATTGATGTTTATAATGCAATTTTAAAGGTGCAAGTTAAAGATGACTTATTTAAATTTGATGAGACTGTATGTCTTTTCTTATCAAACAATGACATTCATCATTTTAATATCTCATTAGATACTATACAGAAGATGCAACTTGAACACCATATTAAAGATCAGAAAATAATAGTTGGGGATCTAACTGAAAGCCAACTCCTAGAAATAAAACTAAAACTGTTATGACCATAGGTGCTTATAATTTCATTAGAGAGAAAGCTAAATTATATCGGTTACCAGAACATGCTTGGTTATTAATAATTAAAGTTAAGTTTACAATTAAACTAGATGACTCATATTCACTTGTAATAGATGAAGTTGATGCATTTTCAATAACTGAAGGATTAGCTGAACAATTGGGATTATTGGCTTATATTAAAGATGAGCAAATTATACTCAATGATATACCTCAAGCATTTCTTAATGAGATGATGTTGAATAACTCATGAAAGACTTACGTGATCAAGCGTTTGAGCTTATTATGAGATATTTAAGTTATCGAAATTATATTTATGATACTGAAAAACCATTAGTAAACTTTAGAACTAGTTCTAAGGAATACACTGGGTATTTACCTATTAATCATGATATGGTTGATGATTTAGAATTGACTGAATATGTTAAAGACAGTACGATTAATATTAAAGAACTTCCTATTGAGGTTATTAACAAACTTATATTGAGATTCACATGAACAGTCCTGTTAGTTCTCAATTGGATAGAATAATAACTGGTTCGGTTTCTAGTTGTATTTGGTCTATTTATAATGCTGATAGAAGTAAGACTAAACTAATTATGTATAATACCTATGGTTTTCAAATATTACTTACACTTAATCCTGAACTTGTAATACTCGAGTGTGCTGCAAGATTTAGTATTCTAACAATCGATCAATCTATTAAAGTTTATAATTCTAATTTTGATGTTTCTACTTTTAATAAACTAAAACTAATATCATGTTAATGAACAATATTACATTATTTAGAGTTAGTAGTTTCATACAACAAAGCGATGATGGTGATATAATTATTATCTTAAGTTGTATATTCGATAAAGACTCAAATTTTATAACTATTAAAGACAAAAGTAATGATAGACTTATCAATATAGTAAATCCTAGTCTTGAAGTATTGGTCTATGCTATAGATCATGCTGATGAAATAAAAAATAAAAACTTTGACTTTGATCAATATCCAAGTGAAGTTATTAATGAAATTAAATTAACTCTATCATGAGCAAACTTGATAGAAAATTGGTTATAGGTGTATATTTTGATCTCTTTACATATGCCAATTTCAGAAACCAAAATATAAAACGGGATCAAATTGAAGACCCTGACTTAATTATCGATATTAAACCATTCAAAGGTGTTCATAACAATATAAGCATATATAAGTCTTTACTAGTTGATCTAGGCCTTAAAGATTATACAGATTCTCATCGACTAATATTAGATGAACTCCCATTACATAAACTCAATGAACTCAAAATGCATTTATTATGACTGACGAAGGATTATTAACAAAGTTTCAGATTTCGAAAATTAACAAATACTTAAAACCTGATAAGACTTATTTTAATGCTACAATAACACATACAAATCGTCAACATGAATTAGAATTACAAAAGCATGATTTTGGTATGATGGGTATTGAGAAACCTACCTTTGAAACTATTAAGTATGTTATTAGTATTTCTGAAGATACTTTTTTGTATAATATGAACACATTTTCTGAAGCTCAACAAAATGAACTATTACTACTATTAAAATGACCGATATAATATCAAGTGATAATACTACAATGACTTTTGAACAGTTCTCAAAAATATATGAAAAAGATCATTTAGAGTTAATAAAAGAAGATCCTTCACAAATCAAATACCTGTTATCATGTTCTGAAAAAGTTAAGCTGCTAGCAGTAAGAAAGGACCCAACATCAATTAAATTTATAAAGGAACAGTCGAGAAGAGTAATTAACGCAGCATCAAATTCTGAAATTGATATATTCTTATATATCATAAATCCTACAGAAAAAGACTGTGTTAAAGCTATTAAAAGAGATGATTGGAATATTAAATATGTTAAAGATCCATCAGAGAAAGTACAATTAATCGCTGTTAAGCGCGTGTTTCTAATCGAATTCATAAATCTGCCGTTCGACAGTGTTGCAAGAATAATACTAAATTACGATAAAAAATACAATACAACTCACAGTAAATACGTGAAATTAAATGATAGACTCAAACAAGAAACTATTAATGAACTTAAATTAATGAGGTGTTAATGCATAATATAGAGACTTTTATTAAAGAGTTATTGCATTTTCAAATTGTAGCTGACAATCACAGATCCCAAAGACTTGTAAAAAATAAAACTAGAATGTCTACTCCTCACCACAACTACGCAACATATAATAATAGAGAAGAGTTAAGCGATATGAAAAAAACTTATATAAAAACTTGTCATTGTAATGTTTATAATAATCAAACTGGCATAGATATACTTAGATCTAATGAGACTATACTATAGACTTGTATCATTTATTAATTCAGCTTCGGTTTATATTAATTATATAAAATTTATTATGTTATTCATGCCCAGCATAGTTAAATTAAAATTACTTAATGATGATGTTAAATTAATAAGATATATGTATAGACCTAATCGGAAACTACAATATAAAGCTGTTAACTATGATTCGCAAACTATAGCTTTTATCGAATATCCTGATTTAAGCATACAATTACTAGCAGTTAATAGATACATATTTAATTTAGATTATATTAAACGTCCTTCTACTGAATTGATTAATCTTATAATAACTAAATACCCAGATGATATTTGGAGAATTCAAACGAAACATATGACTAAAACTGAACTTAATGAATTTAAACTACTAACCATATGAAAGACGAATTAATTAGAAATCTATTTGAATTATTAAAGGTAACTAAGAGATGGAATAGTGCTACGGATATATTTACAGCTATTGAAATATATAGTTATAAAGTTGGTCCTGGTAAAGTTAAAGTTACATTAATAGGTCGGGAATTTATTAATACTTCTGGTATTAATTTTAATATTATCGAATTACCAAACCAAACTGAAGCAATTATACTAAATAATGAACCTATCGAAAACTTAAAGCAATTAATATCATAATCGTGCAGCTCTTTAATGAGCTGTAATTTATTTACTTATTACTTATTTCATATAGATATTAATAATTATGGCTGAACTAATCGTTTTAACAATATCTATTATTATTTTATATACTTTGGTTGATGTTTGGATGAACATAACCTATAGGGTTGATCTTATTAATTTTATATTTTTATTGATGTTACCTAAAGGAATTGTATATAAATTAGTTTCTGATGATCCTAGTCTTATTAGACATATAATTAACCCCAGTTATAAACTACAACTAATAGTTATTAATCAGAGTTATGCATATTTAGAGGATATTAGAAATCCTAATCCAGTTATACAAATGAAAGCTGTTGAAAATAATATAAACAATCTTACATTAATTGAACAACCTACTGAAGATGTAGCTAGGTATGTTATGGAACATCGACCGGAATGTGCTAGATGGATAAAATCATCTAGACTTCCTAAAAAACTTCAATTAGAAATCAAACTACTTATAATATGATTGACATTTATTATTTATTATTTATTATATTTATAATAGTTATTGTATTGTTTGTAATATCTCATACACTACAGCTAATTGATGCTTGGTTTGACTTTCAATTACATAATCTAGTTATAATTACACTATCTCCTTATTCATTAAAATGCAAATATGTTAATAGAGATCCTAGAACTATTAAATATGTCTATAAACCAAGTTATGAATTACAAATATTAGCTTCTAGACATAATTACATTTACATGTATGATGTTAAACACCTGCATCCTAAACTTCAACTGGATATGATTAAATATGATAAAGATCATATATCTCATATTACTTATCCTACTGAAGAGGTGGTTAGGTATGTTATTGAACACTATCCAAATCATATTGGAGTTATTAAAACTAAATATCTTTCTCAAGACTTAAAGTCTGAAATCAAACTACTTATAATATAATGAATGAATATCTTTTTCAACTTATAGAAGTATTATTTATATTAGTATTATTAATATGTGATAGAGATATGTTCTATAGATATCTGTTCATGTTATGTCCTAATATCATTAAAAAACAATTTCTAATCTATGATCCTAAACTAATTAAGTTTATGTACAGACCTAATTATACTTTACAATATGTTTGTACTTCTTATACTTATGATTATATTATTTTAATTGACAGGATACATCCTAAGATTCAAGTATCGGCATTTATAAGTAACAGTAATTATTTACTTACTATTATGTATCCATGTAAAGATCTTATTAACTATGTATTTGATCATTATCCTGAATTAATTAGTAGTATCAATACTTCACACTTATCAGAACCTTTACGGAATGAAATTAAATTACTATTATCATGAATGATGAATTAATTGAAAGTGTTTTTAGTATATTATTTAAAGCTCGTGGTAAGATAACTGGTGAGAACATTGACGACTGTTATTCAATTGCAAGAACTCATGTCTTAGCTAGAGAATTAGCAACATTCTATATAAATAAAAAATTATTAGACGATATACCTGTAGTTACAACTGCATATAGTGGTGAAACTACTATAGTACTAACTGACCAAACAACAACAACACTTAAACAATTAAAATTAACATTTACATGATGGAACCTGATATAAAACTTAAAACGGAATTAATAGACAGCATAATATTTAACGGAATTCAATTTCACAGACTTCATGACATATATTTTAAACTATTTACTGATAAAGATCCTTATATATACACTTATGCAAGACTTAATACAAAACTTAAAAGTAAACTATGGGATATGGAATTGCTCGACCTCAAATCATTCAAATTAAGACTGAGTTAGTTGATAAACTATTTGGACTTATTAAAAATAAAGAAGGACTTGGTACTATAACTATATACAAGAAACAAGCACATATGCTTAACTCTATGGATAATAGTCTAAAGTATGTATCTGAGTCATTATTTGAGGGATTAGATTTTAAACCTTTTACTAAAGATAGTGGAGTCATATACAGTATTATGTTAATTGAACAAACTGATGAAGTATTAAAGGAACTAATATTAAGACTGAGTTAGTTGATAAACTATTTGGACTTATCTGGTCAAATTCAGGTATTGGTTCATATACTGTTTATAAACTTAATACAAACACATTATTAAATGATAATAGAATTAACTTTGTACCAGAATCACTATTTGAAAATATAGACTGCGTTTATAGTAAATACGCATATAGACACATCATATTACTTGAACAAACTGAAGAAACTTTAAAAGAACTAATACTGAGACTATCATGAATTCCCAAATTAATAATATTATAAAAAATGTTATTTCTAATAACCGTGTCGTAGCAGAACTCTCATTATTAGAAATGCGATCAACTAGAACCAACATGTTAAGTATTCTAATGACAGATGGTAGCGAATACAGTATAGACAATCCTACTTATGAGACTATAATATGGACTGTTGTCAATATTAATTTAAAAACCTCAGATATGGTACTATTCCCCTTTTTATGGTGCGACTTTACTACAGAACAAAGGAATCATATTACATTACTTTGTGATGTATATAAAACTTATTATGATTGACTATATAAAACTTATTAAATCAAACAATTGTAGACGTGGTTATCTATTTCAGTACCAAAGTCGCAACTGTGTTACTTTGGTATTCAAAGCCCATGATGGTCGTGATATACATGAGTTAGATAATCCAGATTTTGATATACTTAGAACTGCAGCTAGATTGAATAAATTATTAACACCTGGTATTGAAGTGCTTAGAAAACTTAATCATAATTATACTGATGCTGAACTCAATGAATTAAAACTATTAAAGCAATGAGTACAATTAGTGCACTATTTGAAATATTAAGAAATAGATACCCTTATAGTGTAAATGTATCTGTATATAATACTGATACTAAACTCACAATAATGAGATCGCAATCAACTGAATACTACTTTCCAAAAGAATATGTAATTAGACAGGTACCTTATAAAGACTTTAAGAAATTTAATTTAATATTTGAAGAACGAGAAAATTCCTACGAAAACACTAAATATATAAAACTAAGCGAACAATCTGAAACTGTAATTAAAGAAATGATATTATACTATGGTTGAGTTACTATTTAAACTTATAAAAGAACGATATCCGCATTACTTCCCCAAAGAAACTGAAGAAGTTATAACTGTTTCAAAACTTGTTAACGATTCTGAAAGTAAAGCATTTAATGATAGACCATATAGACGATTGTATGGTCTACCATTAACAGACTTTGAAGGATTTGATCTCGATATAGATTTCATCCCCAGTGGTTATATATTAACACTAGACTTTCAATCTGAAGCAACAATTAAAGAAATGATACTATATTTCAGTTAATATTATGGAATTAGCAAAAACTGTATTTAATAATATAAAATCAAATAAACCTAAATTAGCTAATTGGGCTCAAATGCATAACTCATATAGTATAAGTTATAAAGGTGGTGATTCTGTATTAGTTCCTTATAATCATTTTAATGATATTCCTATAATTATATCTTCAGGTAATTTTATAGATTTAAACGAACAAACTGAAGCGGTATTAACACAATTAAACCTAATATTCTCATGACTATTCGAATTTGTAAGAAACTATGTAATGAATGCCCATTCTCTAATAAGTCTTTTAAAGGATTTGTTGCAGACTATTCATTACAAAATATAATGTCTTATATGCAAACTGATACGTTATTCCCTTGTCATAAAACTATAACTTCAAAAACAGATGAAAGCGTTAAACTAACTAATGAAAAAGTTAAAAATGGAACGTACAAACTCTGTAGAGGTTATGTAGAATCAATGATTAAGAGTTGTAACTGTCCTAAAGATCCAGAATTAAAAAAAATACTACTAGAAGTTAGATCAGATTTATCAGACGATTCAATGTCTATATTTCAATTTAAAACACATCATAAACTATGACTACTAAAACTAAACTTATTAACGATGTATTCTACTTATTAAAAGCTAATTATGGAGGACGTGGTATACCTGTATATAAGAATAAAAATAAAACTGAACAGACTTCAGTTCCTATTATTATTACAATTGATCATGGTATTTATAAACAATTAAACCGAATACCTAATGATGGACACCAGTTCTTAACACTTGACAATCTAACAATTAAAGAACTTAAAAATATGAAAGACTATTACGTAATTGCTGATCTTAGTCATGATTGATACCGGTCAGTTATATTACTTAATGATGACTAAAACAAGATATGATATATCAAATTATAAGGATGCATTATTTTCGGTTGTTAAGAACAATGTACCCATTGATAACACAAACTCTGTACCTTATATAACAATACTCAGATCAGAAGTTGAAGGTATTGAAGACTTAGAATTTGATTTTCAAAGAATTGTGTTATCTCAACAAACTGAAACTGTACTTCAAGAACTTAAATTGAGGTTCTCATGACGATTGATTTAGAAGAACTGTACTTCTGTATGTTACGAGGTTCGCCTACAATGGTTCCAACAACTGACGGATTTGCTGTTTGCTTAGATAGAGATGATGATGGAATAGGTGCTATACCAAATACACCATATATAATGGTATTAAAATCTGATGTGCATGGTATTGAACTTGCATATGAAAACAATAATGGACTCAATAGATTCTTTCTAAGTGAACAAACTGAAGTTGTATTAACACAACTTAAATTAATATTCTCATAATGGTTAATATAGAAGAGTTATATTACTCAATGATGGTGAATTCTGAATACAACGTTTTAAACTATCAAGATAAAGAATCATTCGTATATGTTAATATTTCAGATATACCATGTCATTTAAATAGACACAACACTACTGATTATATATCAATACTTAAATCAGAAGTTGAAGGTATTAAAGACTTAAAAATCGATCAGAAAAAAATTACATTATCTTTACAAACTGAAGCTGTATTAACACAACTTAAATTAATATTCTCATAATGGATTATCCAGCAGTTGAAGCTCATAAAGAACGTACTAGACTTATGTCAGACATTTTAAATAATGGAAACATAGAATCATTAGCTAAAAAATATATATTAGATAGCGGTGTAGATTACTCACAAGTATATATACATACTACTAGGCGGGTTTATTTAAAGGAACACTTACGACTATATCTGTGGTCAATAGATCTTTCAGAACTTCGTAAAATTAAATTAGAACTATCGTAGGTCCTTAAATGGGCCTACAAATTTATTTGCTTATTAATCATTTCATATAGATATTAATTAATGTTAATAACTGTTTATTTAAATTAATATGACTAAGCGTGAGAAATTAATAGTTTCAATTATAGATGATTTTCGATCTATAACTTCAACTGATTCAGTTAATAAATTGGTTATATGTTATATTGAAATCAGTAGTAATATGAAAATGCAATATACTGATCATACAGAACGGAAACCTAAACATATTGATATTCAAGACTTTATAGACTCGGTAAATTGCAGAGTTGTTAAACTTATTGATAAAAAACTAATAAATGAACTGAATCTATCTAATCTATCTAATTCAGAACTTCAAGAACTTAAATTAATACTATCATGAATACTAAACTTATTTCTTCATTATATAAAGCTATTCCGTATCCTGGTTATGTAAAAGATATTTGGTGTGAATCAGATAATATTGAAAAATTAAAAAACGCAATTAAATTAGACTCAGCTAACATTAAATTAGCTAAAGATCAAACTGAAGAACTGCAGTTACTTGCTGTTGATAAAGAAGTTGATGATGAATGGAATGATATAGTTAATGCTATGTTCTTCATAACTAATCCAACTGAAAAAGTACAGATAGTGGCTGTTACTAGATGGCCTAATGTAATTAAAACAATTAAAATAACAAGCCTTAATGCACAACTTATTGCAGTTAAGTCAGATCCGTTTTTAATTAATTATATTGATAACCCTGGATATAGACTTCAAGCAGCTGCTGTTAGACAAGACATTGGTGTTATGTATTGGATTAAGAATCCTAAACCAAGAATTATTAGATATGTTATTAATTACTGCATTAGAACTCAAAACATTAAACCATTAAAGTTTATTAATTTACATAAAGTTGATTTACCAACTCTACAACGACTTAAGTTATTATTATTATGAATACAGATGCATTTACACATTATGTTGGTGGTTTAGAATCCTCTCAATACTTTGGCAGATTCAGTTGGAAGAATGATTTAAATATATTATTCTTTACAGATCTTTGGTTATTAATTAAACTAAACTTTATTAAAAGTTCAGTAAAGACTATTTTAGATACTAATCCACAATTTATAGCATACATTAGACGACCATCTAAAGAAATGCAATTGTTTGTTACTGATAAGTATTATGAGCACGTCAAATATATAAGAACTCCTTGTGAAGAGGTACTTATAACATTACTTAAACATGAACCATTTGCTATAAAAGACATATCTGAACCTAATAAGAATATGATATTAACTGTCGTTAATATTAATGGAGACCTTGTTACTGATATAGACTTAACAAGATTTTCGGAAGCATTTCAAAATGAAGTTCGATTACTAAGCATATGATTAATAATGCAATAGCATTTGAATTATATGAATATCTTAAAGATAAATTTGATGGATTTTATTATCCTAATGATAGTATTATAAAAATTCGAACAACTATGTATACTAATGCAATTATTAGAATACGGCCTGATGAGTTAGATGATCTGGATTTACTTGAATATACTACTATAAATGAATTGATTCTTAATCAAATGCCTTTAGAAAAACTATTAGAATTAAAATTAACACTATTAACATGAAACGAGATAGATATCCTTTACATGACTATATATCTGATATACTAGTCTGTGATGCTTGGTTATTCTTCAAAATCAATTTGTTTAGTTACTTTGCTTATCATCATATTTGCGATAATGGTAGTGACATAGTCTATAGACTGTTTCCTAATTATCAAATGCAAGCTGTAGCTATAAGTCGTAATTCAAAACATATTAGATTTATTAGAAATCCTCACCCTGCTGTTCAACTCGAAGCTGTTCAACTTGATGCAGCTAATATCGAACTAATTAAAAATCCTTGTGAAAAAGCTCAATTAAGCGTTGTTAATGATGGCGCTATCTATATACGAATGATCGAAAGACCTACTCAAAAGGTTATTAGATTAGCAATTAATAACGATCCATCTGAATACGAATATATAAATTTTAAAGATCACTCAATTATCTTTAAGAATGAAATGAAACTACTATGCACTTAACTAATACTAAAGAGGTAACTTCTAATGGGCGTAATGGCATGTGATAGAAATGGTTGTGACAATTTACTATGTAATAAATATTCAACAGAGTACGGTTACATTTGTAATGAATGTTTAGAAGAAATGAAAAACAAACAAGGTAATGCTAAGTTTACTATTTCAGGCTTTATGAATAGTAAGAAAGGTGAAATTATTGAAGATCAATCTATTGACTTAGATAATATCTTCACTTGATAGACTTTACACCTAATGATAACATTACTGAATTATACAAATCAATCTGTATGAATCCATTTAATGTCAAATTCACATTATTCAGTACTCCAGGAACACTGATGATGAGTGTATTTGATAGTCATAATCACTTAGTATCACAAATAGATTGTACTGATACTAAAGCATTTGAATTATTTGAAATAATTCATAATAGAGAGTCTGATGTTGAATTAATGTTAGATCATACGGCTAACATTCATCAATTTTCATTACATCAACAGAACTATTTAAAACTTATGGCATCGTAATGGTTCGTACTGTAACTGAACCTATACATGAATTCCATCTACATATTTGTAAAGATAAGAAAAACAATAAATTTGATATATTAACTAAAGATAATAAATTATGTATGATGGTTTATAATACGCAAGGCGGGTATACTGGTCAATTAGTTGGTATGAAATTTGAAATATTTGAATTATTATTTAATAGAACTAATATTACGATTAATATATATCCAAATACTGATCTAAGTGAATTTACACCTAAGCAACAACATATTATAAAACTATCAACTATATGAATGACACTCTTATAAATGAAATATTTGAATTACTATTAACTACTAGAACTGTTGCACCTCATATGGGCGATCCTAGTACATATACAATCACCAAACATTCTAATTTCCAACAATTTCATCTTACTATATTAAAGAATGAATTTGATTTAGATCATATGTCTAATGGTAATGACATAATTGTATTAGATAAACAATCAACTGTACACTTAAATAAATTAAAACTAGAACTGCAATAATACTAAGGAGAATAAAATGGCTGAAGAAGAAAACACTCGATCTCCAGAACTCAAACACTTTATGCAAACTTATGTAGATACTGTTATACCTAAAACTGCACCACCGATTAGAAAAAAGTTTGTTATACCTCAAGAGTTACATAATGAAATACGAACTCTTTGTAAGAATGCTTATGGTAAAGGTTATGGAGATCGATCTAAAGAAGTAAATAAAATAATGGAATATATGATCGAATTAGTTAATAACGATTTGGTTACTGATGAGGAATTCAGAAGTATAATAGGCGAACTCTTAAACAGGCATTTTACTAAAAAATAAAGAACCATAATTTAATAGTCTCTTAATTGAGGCTATTAACTTATATTTTTTAAAACTTCATATATATATTAATAGACATACTAATCACAATGGAGTATACTAATGGTTATTGAAAGAAACCTTGAATATCTGGATGGGACTGATAAACGCCTTTTAGGTAAAACAGCCTATTATGTAAGAATAAGAAGAGAAGGACATGAACATGCAAAAATGTTTACTATAAGTCATTATCCATCAAAGGAAATAGCTTTAAAAAAAGCTAGAGAATGGAAACGTCACTTACTTAAAATTCATGGTGAATTTAAACGAGATAGAATAGTAAATAAGTTCAAATTTAAACAATCACCATCTACAGGAGTTGTTGGAGTTACTAAATGTCATGTTAAAAAACGACGTGCTGATGGATTAGAAGTATTTGAAGTTAACTATGCAGTATCATTTGTAATCAATGGTCACATACAGACAAAAAGTTTCTATATAGGTCGACAAGATGCAAAAACAAAAAAACCATTAAACTATGACAGTTTAATTGAATTAAAGGCATTTAAACTTGCAGTTTATGTAAGAGAGTTATATAACTTGTTTATGGATAATGGTGTAGTGTTCGATCCTTACTCTATCAATTCATTTGGTTGGAAAAATAAACCATATAATCAAATAATAAAAGAAATATATTGCTATTAAAATAATGGGATAAACTTAAACGATTTATCCCTAATATTTTTTTATCTTTTAAAGATCTTATATAGATATTAATAGGTATACTAATCACAATGGAGTATATTAAGTATGCCAAAGTTAATGCAACAACATTTTGACCAACAATTTGATGAGTCTGTTTTTACTAGAGACTTTAAAGCTCATCTAAGAACTGAGTGTGAAACTTTCTTTATTAAAGGAATGTCAGAACAATCTAAAAATATTAGACCTGTAGTTGATACTTTAGAAGTTAATATGAGTAATTCAAAACTATCTGATAAAGAATTTAGAGAGTTGGCTGATTCTATTGTTAAACGACTACGTGAGGTTCTATAAATGTCTGATGAACAAAAACATAATGAAGAACTTATAGCGTCTTTAATTGAAGATCAATTATGGATGAGTCCTGAAATTAAACGAATGATGACTTCAAAAGATGAAATAGCTTTAATAAAAGTTGTTGAACGCGATGGTTATCATTTGCAGTATATACAACATCAAACTCCTAAGATTATATTCGCTGCTATTAAAAATAATAAACAAGCATTATGTTATGCACATTTAGATATTTTAATTGAAGCTGAAATTAATGAGTTGTCTTTATTATTAAGATGATTAATGGGACTAATTAAAGATTATTTTAATAGACGTGAAAACAACTTTAAAAAACAAAAAGAAATACGCGATAAAGATAAGTTCGATAGAGGATTCTCTTGGGCAGCTAGTGAGTTATTATCAGGTAATAAAACAGTTGAAGAATTAACTGCATATGGAGTTACATATAGCCATGATGAATTCGACAAAGGAATAGATAGTGCTGTACATAAATGGGAGATTCTTCTTCCTCATATTAATTATAAAAAATTATTAACAAAATGAAGTAAAAGACCTAACCCATTCACTAAGATTCTACTAATATTAAAACAACTATGAATAGTGACGAAGTATCAAGAATGAGATCGTATAAGCAAAAAAAGTATGCTCATGCGAAGTTATTATATGCAATTGAAAATACTCAATTTGTTCCATTAACTAATGACGAGTTAAAACTAAAGCCTCGTCCTATACCTAAAATTAAAAACCAAACAGAAGGATTGATACTGACTTTAAGGCTATATAAACCTCCTGAACTTAACATATTAAGAGAGCCTGCTTCTGATGTAATTCATAATCCATGTTTTGAGATGTTAAAGATTATTGGATCTATACTTAAAGTAGATGACGATGTTGATATAACAAAATATTATCAAAAAGTCGAATGTATCCGATTAGAGAAACTAATGTTAACCCAAACCTAATATTATTATGACTGATGAAGATAAAAATAAAGTTAATAAAGTTAAAAATCGATTGAAGAATGCTATGTATGGTGAACCAATTGATGAATTTAATCGAGACGAGAATGGATTAGATCAATATCCTGAATTAGTCTATATTAAAGTACAAATTCAAAAAGCATTATTACTTATTGAGAAAATTGTATGAAAAAGAAAATACAAGTACCTATGCCAAAGTCTGTTACTATACAATATGCTACAAAGGTATGGCCTCAAGAGACTTGGGCTACCATTAAGAAAGAGAAGTGGAATATTCTGCCGTTATTCATATTTGTAATTGCACTTGAATTCTGTTTAGCATCATACATAGACACATATTCATTCGTAACATATTCATTAATCCAATTAGTAGTCGTTCCGATATTGATTGTCACGGTTGTATATTCATTGCAATACTCATTAATATATTCAACCAGTCCTATTGATGGTGTTATTAATATGTTAACTAATCGAATGACATATAGACTTGTATCGTTACTTATATTATTTATGTTTTCGATTATAATTGCAGGTGCTGCGTTTATGGCTGCAATATTTTTTATATTTGACTATTTTGAAATTATTCCTGTAGGTAGTTCTGAGTCTACATCTGATTCATTACCTAATATTATATCAGCACCGTTCTCTTATCTTACTATAGCATGCCTATTTTATATTCAAGGATTTGCATTTACAATTACATATACTATATATTATGAATTATATACAATTGATGATACAAAATATTTAAATAGGTTATGTATTGATAAGAATATGTTCATTCCAATTGTAGGATTTACAATTACAATATTGAGTATCGCTTTAACTGTACTTAATATTGCAGTACTTCAAATAGCAGTTGCATTCTATTTTACTATTTACAATTATCAGATGTTTATGACCATATGTACTGATGGTAAAAAACTTAAAAAGAAAGTTAAAGAAAAGAAAGAATCTACTAATCTAGTTCCGGAGACTTTATGAAATTCGCAATAAAACTTATATTGATAGTAAGTTTGTTAGTTATAGCTTACTTTGGGGCTCAGGCCGAACAGAAATCTCAAGAAATTGATGACTTATTAAAGATATCAATTACGAAATGTTATAATATTCCTGACTTAGATGATTTAATTAATACAGCTCTTGCTGTTAAACTTTATGCTGAATCTGAAGAATATATTAAACAATATTATAAAACACGAAACTTAATATTTAGAAATGGCTGCAGACCAATTGTGTATATTAAAAAATAATCTTATTAATAACGTATTTGACTTAGTTATAGATTTTTATGGTGATGATAATATGATTTATCATGAAGATCTTGAAAAGGACATTGTTGTACTTAAAGCTAGAAATGATGTTGATTGGTTAGTTAATACAGCATTCTATTTCTATAACATAGCATTCGAAGACTTTAAAGAATACTTAGTTAAAGTTGAAGGTGAACATATTTATGACCAATCTCTAATTTTATCTGAATTAGATATTAATACATTATTAAGACTTAAATTACATTTCTCATGACTACTGAAAAAGTCAACTTAATTAATCAATTATTTGATATATTCATCAGCGTTCAATTTCATCCTGATGAATATAGAAGAAAGCCTAACTTAATAATTGCTAAGCGTATAGATAATGATAAAGAAACAGATATATATGGTGTTGACATAGTTTATTATCTCGATGAATACAAATTTGAATTCCTTAGTGGATACTTTGAAAAACACGAAATAGATAGTACTTATCTTATACTTGAAAATCTTCCGATAAGTATATTAAAGCAAGCAATCCTAACATTATTATGACTACTGAACGTGAAACTCTCATAGAATTTATATTTAATGCTATGAGAAACTTATACAAACATAATCCTAAAATTGATGACTTTATATACATAAAGATGTTTAGATGGGATGATAGTCACTTACCAGTTTCTGAAAGTTTATTCGACGGTTATGTCTTTGATAGACCCAAAAACACTAACGGTCTGATTATATTAGAATACATTGATACCAAAACTCTAATACAACTAAAACTTACATTATTATGACTACTGAAAAAGAAAGAATAGTCAACTCAGTATTTAATTTAATTGTAAATGAAAATACTAATACTCAATTGCAATATAACTATATTACTATAAATAAAAACTCAAGCTTCTTTTCATGCTCTATCAATATTAGTAAACGATGGTCTGATAGAAATCTTAGTGAGTTACTTGAAGGTTTACGATTTAATACTATTACTCTAAATAGAGTTCCTATTCAAAGACTGCAGCAATTCTTAAATCATTATAAACTCAAACATGAATAAAAAGCACGAAGATCTAGCTTCTCTATTGCGAAGATGCACTCCTAGAGAACAACATCAGTTTGATCGAATGTATGGATCTATAGAAACTATTAAAAATAATCAACTTGATCGTGCTAAACAACAAATTGAAGCAACACTTATTACTCACAACATTGATATAATTAATACAATTCTAGAACTAGGTAAAGTCTTTTATAACAATAATAAAGTTGACTTCAGTAAGGAAAACACTTTTAGAATATATAGGGATTTAGATGGGTTTATGGTTAGTGAAACTAATCTCGGAGACTTAGCTAATGATTTAATGTCAATGGAAACCTACAAACCTAAAGATGACATTAGAACTCATTATATTGATTTGCGTTATTTAAATAAACACCAATTAAACCAACTAAAACTATTACTATTATGAACTTATATGATTCAGTTTATGATAAGTTTAAAGAACTATATGATGCTGAAGATATTGATGATCTACTTAACATTGATAATGTTCGATATTATATTACTTATAAATCAGAAACAATCACAATTTATATACCTACATTAGATGGAATTGATATAAACTATAGAGATTCATTTAATCGAAAATTTTCTATACATGATCAACCTGATAAAATATTAAAGCAATTATTACTATGGTTGATATAGATATTAATTATTATGACTGAAAAACAAAAGTTAGCTTATGATATAATGTGTATAATTATACATAAAAAACAAACTACTAACTATACTATGAATGCACTTGCATCTGATCATGATCTTTATGATCTTAGACCACATCATGATTCGAGTGCTGATGATTGGTTTCCATTAGAACACGTTGATTTAGAAGATATAATTAATAAAGATGAAATTATAACATTTCAATTACATATTGTAGTCTTATCAGATTTAAAAACAACAACTTTAATTAAACTGAAATTAGGTCTATTATGAATAAGTCTTTAATTGATAATGCATATCAATTAATGTTTAATAAACCACCTGTTTATGATGAATATAATTATCCTACGCTTATTGTTAAAAAACAAAACATTAATTATGAAGGAATTATAAATACTGTAGGTCCTTTTGCATTATCTGATTTTGAAGACTTTGGATTTACATTTGCTGACGAACACCAATGGAAGAAAATAGTTATACTTGAACACCAAACTGATGAAATACTAAAACAACTAATATTATCATATGGCTAATAAACAATTAATACAAAATGTATTTGATAAACTTAAATTACATTCTGAAAAAAGAATAGACACAAATCATTTTGATGTAGTGTTTTATACTTTTAAATTAAAATGGAATCCTATTGAAAGTGAAATATTAACTGATGTTGCACTTCAAGATTTAAGTGATATTGGGATATTGTATGATGGTCTTATTTATTATGACCGACCTATTAATTTAAGTACTCAATCTAATAGAGTACTGCAAGAACTTTTATTAATGTTATGTTAAATCCATTTACTAAAGCTCAGTTAATATATATGAAGCTTAGTTATAATTCGCACCACTTACCTTATAGAGAAGGAACTCAGAAAATAATTATTACTAATGATAATTCTGTTGACTTTACAATGGGACTTAATCAATTAGAGTGTCTGGGCATTACTGAAGACTTCATTCTTAATTCAACGCATGTCTATGATACAACTTTCTTAAAAATAAACCTTGATAACTTAACAGATCTTGAAATAAATCATTTGAAGTTATTATTATGTTAAACTTAAAAGAACAAATCTATAATCATCTGTTTCCTAATATTAAAACTCACTCATATGATGAAGTAGTTGTTAGATTAAGAGGACCTATTATGGGACATTATCAATCTCAAACAATTATGCCTATAAAACAAACTATAGAACTTGGATTAGAAAAATTTATAGACTATGGTGTAACTAATGAACTAGATATAATGGCCTTATCTCAATCTCAATTACAAGAGATTAAATTACTACTAGATATATGAGTACTGGATCTAGATTGTTTGGATTATTAAACACTCATGAAAAAAATAAATTTAGATCAGATACAGGAGTTAAACTTGTTCATGACAATACTACAACATTCGTGGATGTTCATTTATTGATTGAACTTAAACTAGATAAATATCTAATGTATACAGATAATGACTCTGAAGAGGTTACTAATTTTATATTAAACTTATCTGATGTTCCTATTGATTATCAAAAGGAGTTAATCTTATTGATACTTTAGAATTACAATTGACTGTATTTGAATTAATAGGTACTGCGTTTTCTAAAGTTAACTCTACGTATTCATATCCTAGAATTTATAGTTATGGTCAATATGTAATTGTAACTGATGAATTTATTGAAACTTGGGAATTAAATATATATCGTACTAATTATGATGTATATCAGTTAAGCAATATACCTATCATAATTCAAAAAGAAATCCTACTACACTTAAAATGAAAGAAAAAGAAATACTTGCGGACTATATTATTATTAATACTCAAAATAACATATTATTATCTAAATTTGATATAGACTTTCTAGATCTTGTAGACTTTCGAGAGTATCATGATGTTGAAACTAAAAAAGGAGTATCAGTTGACAGCTATAAAAGATATATAGATCGAACTATTAAACATACACTTATTAAACAACCATTAACTATGTTAAAAGAACTTAAATTACAATGCAGTTAATTGATGAGATATTCAACTCAAATTACTATTACTATGAGCATACGAAAAGATCTTATAGATTCAATATTTGATCACTTTAAAGAAAACGGAACAACACTTAATATGAAGTTTATTGTTAAGCAATTTACTAACGGTGATACATTTTACGGTTCTAATGTAACTCAAGGATTTGATTATACATTAGATATTAAATTATTGTGGGATGATGATGGATTTAATCGCTTTACTCTCGATAAACAAAATACAGAAACACTTAAACAACTTAAACTATTACTAATATGAAATGCTTAAGGTCCGGTTATTGTTGTATTCATTATGATGTTGTAATTATTGACGATCCGGAAAAAGGATTAGCTGAAGATAATCTTATACATAAACCTAGCGGTATTGTTTGTCAGCATTTAAAAGGTGATAACCAAGGTTCATATTCATGTTCATTACATGACTATCCTTGGTATAAAGAAACTCCTTGCTTTAGTCATGGACAGATAGAAGAATATCCAGAGAACAATTGTAGACTCGGAGAATATATATTAAAACAAAAATAGAACTCAAACAAATATAGCCTGTTAATTCAGGCTGTGATTTTTTTGACTTTTAATTATTTCATATAG
>Ga0164318_10000686_pt1 | contig 27273 bp, 27 predicted proteins | sample GuaBasSedimGuay9_FD_113734 | JGI IMG/M metagenome (GOLD analysis project Ga0164318, IMG submission 113734) | Subseafloor sediment microbial communities from Guaymas Basin, Gulf of California, Mexico - Guay9, Core 4571-4, 0-3 cm | ecosystem: Environmental > Aquatic > Marine > Hydrothermal vents...
CGGCTCTGCCTTCAGGCTATAGCCCAGAGATGGTTCCTACCCCTTACGGCCCAAGGCCTGTGGGGTTGACTCTAAATATAGGAGGGGCTACAACTTCTACTATTGATACTGGCGACGGAAATGGTCCTCTGGGAGTGAGCGGAATGATTGAGGGTATAGTTAGACCTGGCGTAACAGCCGTGACTGGCGTTAATCCTTCACCAGCTATTGATAATACAAGCACCACCCCTTTAAACCCTCCGGGTTATGTGTTTTATAACGATGCCGATACTAATTGCTGTTCACCCTTGTATGGGCCTGACCCTACTGGCGAGGGCTTCCTCCAGATTTGGCCTGAACCTGTAAATGAGACTGGATTAAGCCAGCTTATGAGTGCATTGATGAGAAGATTTCCTGTTTATTACGAAATTCTAAGCCCCAGCCAGTTCTTAAACTTTGAGCCAGCCACACCGATTGGGCTTTATGCTTACCATCCTATAACTGAGACTGATTCTTCAGCCTTTGATGAGATAACTTTAGATGCAGGAGCTTACGAATTTATCCAGGACAATATTAACCTCAAGAAATCCTTAGCTCCCTATTTTGGAACTGAGGAGGGGGAAGGAAAGAAGAAAAAAGGTAATTTGTAGATAGATAACTTTCTTAGGGCTACTCTAAAAACAGGAAGGTGAAGATGCCTTCCTGTTTTTTATTGTAGGATTTGGGCCAGAATAGTATAATGTTTATGTCTTATTTAAGAGAGCAGTGGGATAAGAAGTGAGTATCTTTGATAAACAAATACGCCGGTGATTTTATCTGTTAATTGGTTTAATAGGATAAAGGAGGGGCTATGAAGAAGATAAGCGCGTTAGTATTAATTATTTTTTTACTTTCAGGCTGTGGCTGGTTTAAAAAAGAAAAACCCGTTATAAAAATAGGAGAGATAGAAATAACTTTGGAGGAGTTTAACAAAGCTTTTGAGTCTTCTCGGTTTTTTAAAGAGGGGCACATTAAGAGGAAAGAATTTCTTAAGGAGTTTATAAATAGAAAACTTCTTCTGAAAGAAGCAGAAAGGTTAGGTTTAGATAAAGACCCTCAGTTTTTAGATGAGATTCAGAGATTCTGGGAGCAGGCCCTCCTTAAGAGGATTCTTTCTAAGAAGCTAAGAGAGATTTCTTCTCAAGTTCAGGTTACTGAGAAGGAGATTAGAGAGTATTACTTAGCTCATAAAGAAGAGTTTTCTGAGAAAGATATTTCCCAGGTATATGACCAGATAAAATGGCTAATTTTTTCTCAAAAGAGAAGGAAAGCCCTTGAAGAGTGGATAGACTCTTTGAAGAAAAGTACAAATATAAAAATAGATTATAAATCTTTAGGGATAGATTCCCCCTAAGACTTTTATAGAAGGAGGAGGAGATGCGCAGGATTAGAAGAAAGCAGTATTTTATTGATAAGGGTTTCCAGACTAAATTTATTATTAAGTTTTGCCTAATTGTGATTTTAGCTTCATTTTTGATAACCACACTTATCTTTCTCTTTTCCAAGAATTCTACAACTACTGCTATAGAGAATACTAAGGTGATAGTGAAGAGAACATCGGATTTTATCTTGCCTCTTCTGGTGGGAGTAGTTTTAATAGTCTCGGTTTTTTCTTCTCTAATAGTGATAATAGTAACTCTATTTACCTCCCATAAGATAGCCGGGCCTCTTTATCGTCTAAAAAAAGAGATAGAGGCTTTTTCCCAGGGGGACTTTAACAGAGACTTTAAGATAAGAAGTTCAGACCAGCTAAAAGAGCTTTCCCAGAGTTTACAAAATATGCGTAATTTATTGGTAGAGAGAAACTTGAGAATAAAGACTAAGATAGAAATCCTGAAAGGTAAATTAGAAAAAGTGAACATAAATTCTAAGGAGGAGCTTCTCAGAGACTTAGACGATTTAGAAAAAGAGATAGGTTAATTCTAAAATTGAGGTAGGGTTGAGAAGGCTTTTTGTTTTCTTTTTCAGTTTCTTTTTCCTTTTTCCTTTGTTTTCTCAAGAAGAAACAAACCTTATTGCTGAAGGGAAATACTTTTCTATCTATGGTTATAAAGATCTGGATATAGTAAATCTACTTAAGCGACTTAATTTTGAATATCTTCTTCATTCCCAGAACTTAACTGCTTCCCTAAGAGAGGATTTTAAAAGTCTTTTGGCTGATACCCTTGATGCCCTCTATTTAGAAGTATCAGATATTTTGGACTTACATATTTATAGTTATCATGGTAGGATTTATCTCTTGAAAGATAAAGATTCTGTTTCTTCTGTTTTTTCTCAATACTTTGGCCGCAGTTTCCCGGAAAGGTCTTTTTATTTGCATGAGAAGAACTCTATTTATATTTCTTGTGCTGATATAACTTTGGGGATGCTTGGCCATGAGATAGCCCATGCAGTAATTTCTCACTATTTTATAGTCCCTCCTCCGGCAAAAATTCAGGAAGTTTTAGCCGGTTATGTAGAATATGGCTTGAGAAAGAGTACCGGCACCCTCTCCCAATAGGATAAGCTTATTTCCAAGTTACGGCTGTGCGTAAATTTTTCAATTTTCATTTTTCAATTTTCAATGAATTTTCAATTTTCAATGTGACAATCTGTCATACGTAAAATACCAATACCCAATACTCAATAGCCGATAGCCGATAGCCGAAACCGATAAATGATTTCCCAATCTTATTTTATTTGACGAGAAGGACTTGGTTTGGTAAGATGTTTTGGCTATGATAGAAAGATACGCCCCTCAGGATATAGCTGACATTTTTTCTGAAGAATCAAAGTTTAAAAGGTTTTTAAAGATAGAAGTCTTGGCTTCTGAAGCTTTAGCTAAGTTGAGGATAATTCCTCAAAGTGCCTACAGAGAAATCCGCCAGAAAGCAAAAATCTCTGTAGATAAGATTAAAAAGATTGAGGGAAAAACCCACCACGATGTAGTAGCTTTCATTCTCAACTTGTCAGAAAGCTTAGGTAAATCTTCTCAATATATCCACTTTGGTTTAACCTCTTCCGACCTTTTAGATACTACTTTGGCCTGGCAGATAAAGGATTGTTTAGAGGTTATCTTAAAAGACTTAGAAGCTTTAACAAGAGAAGTAAAAAAGAAAGCTCTAAAATACAAAGATACAATCTGTGTAGGAAGAACCCACGGTGTTCATGCTGAAGTTTACAGTTTTGGTTTAAAATTTGCTTTCTTCTACGATGAACTTGTAAGAGTAAGAAGATTACTTAGAGATTCTAAAGATATTGTCTGCTGTGGAAAGATTTCCGGAGCAGTAGGCGCATTCGCTCACCTTCCTCCTGAAGTAGAAGAATTTGTTTGTAAGAAGATTGGTGTAACTGCAGCTAAAATTTCTTCTCAGGTAGTTTCCCGGGATAGATTAGCCTATCTTTTAAGTATTTTAGCTTTATTAGGTTCAGTTATTGAGAGGTTTGCTACCGAGATAAGGCACCTTCAAAAAACCGAGACTAAAGAGGCAGAAGAGCCTTTTTACTCAGGGCAAAAAGGTTCATCAGCTATGCCTCATAAAAGGAACCCTATAATTTGTGAGAGAATGTCCGGGTTAGCCCGGCTTCTTAGGGCCAATATGCTGGCTGGCTTTGAGAATATAAACCTTTGGCATGAAAGAGATATATCTCATTCTTCAGCAGAAAGAGTGATTATTCCTGATTCTATAAGTCTTGTTGTTTATATTTTGCGTAAATTTAAAGAGGTAATAAAGAATCTCTCGGTTTATCCTGAGAATATGCTTAAAAATTTAGAGATTTCTCAAGGGTTAATCTATTCTCAGGCAGTACTTCTTAAACTGATGATAAAAGGGTTAAAAAGAGAGCGGGCTTACGACTTAGTTCAGAAAATTTCTTTCGAAGTTATTAAAAATTCCACTAATCTTAAAGAGGAACTTCTTAAAAGCAAAGAAGCAAGGAAGTATTTAAGCTCTGAAGAGGTTGAAAAGATATTTTTGCCCCACAACTACTTAAAAAATATCAACACTATTTACAAGAGACTCAATCTTCTCCGATGAGTAAAATTACTTACAAAAAAGCTGGTGTAGATGTAAGTAAGGCTGAAGAGTTTGTGGCCAGCATTAAGAAGTTCTTAAAAAACAGAGGAATTTCTGCTTTTGGCTGTGTTTATGATTTATCTAAGAAGCTTGAGAAATACCGGGAGCCAGTATTAGTTTCTTCCTCAGACGGAGTAGGCACAAAACTTAAGATTGCTCAGGAGTTGGGTATCCATAATACAGTGGGCATAGATTTAGTAGCAATGAATGTAAATGATATAGTCTGCCTGGGGGCAGAACCTCTTTTCTTCTTAGATTATATAGCCTGTGGAAGGCTTAATCCTAAGGTTTTAAGAGAGGTGGTAGGAGGCATTAATAAAGGTTTAAAAGAAGCAGGCTGTTTGTTTTTAGGTGGTGAGACTGCCGAGATGCCCGGTATGTACAAAAAAGATGAGTATGATTTAGCAGGTTTCTGCGTAGGGATTGGGGAGAAAAAGGTTTTAGATGGAAAGAGAGTAAGAAAAGGAGATGTAGTCTTAGGATTAGCTTCCAGTGGGCTTCATTCTAACGGTTTTTCTTTAGTAAGAAAGGTGTTTTCGGAGAAGGAAATCAGAAAGTATTACCGGGAGCTCCTTAAACCTACCCGTATATATGTTAAGCCTCTGCTTTCTTTGTTGTCTAATAAGAACTTAAGCCCACTATCTATTAAGGGGATTGCTCATAATACCGGAGGCAGTTTCTATAATAAATTAACCAAGATTTTACCTAAAAAGTTTTCTTTTAAAATCTATAAGAATAGCTGGAAAATTCCTGAAATTTTTAAAATAATCCAGAAAAAAGCTAACTTAGAAGATAAAGAGATGTATTCTACCTTTAATATGGGGATTGGGATGGTGGTAGTAGTAGAGGAAAGCAGAGCCTTTAAAGTTTTTAACTTCTTAAAGAAAAAGATTACTACTTATATTATTGGTGAGGTAGTAAAAAGAGAAAAAGAAGCAATAGTTTTAGTTTAACCGTAAATTTAGGTGGGGATGAAGGTATTAGTGGTTGGTTCAGGAGGGAGAGAGCACTGTTTAGCCTGGAAGTTGAAAGAGTCTAAGTTAGTGGATAAACTCTATATTGCTCCCGGCAATGGCGGAACTTCTTTAATTGGAGAGAATGTTGATGTTAACCCTCAGGATATAGAAGGGTTAGTAAAATTTGCTGAAAATAACAAGATAGACTTAACTGTAGTAGGGCCAGAGGCTCCTTTAGTGGGAGGTATTGTAGACAGATTTGAGAGTAAGGGGCTTAAGATATTCGGGCCTAAAAAAGATTTAGCCCTTTTAGAAGGAAGCAAAGTCTATGCTAAGAAGATAATGAGAAAGTTCGGCATCCCTACTGCTGATTTTGAAATTTTTTCTCAGCCGGATTTAGCCAAAGATTATGTAAGGAGTAAACAGCCTCCTTTGGTAGTTAAGGCTGATGGGTTAGCTGCGGGTAAAGGAGTTATAGTCTGTAAGAGTAGAGAAGAGGCCTACTCAGCTATAGACTTAATAATGACTGAGAAAAAATTTGGCTCAGCAGGAGAAAATATAGTAATTGAAGATTTTTTATCCGGAGAAGAAGCTTCAATGTTAGTATTTACGGACGGAGAAACTATTCTTCCTTTGGTGTCTTCTCAGGACCATAAACAAGTTTTTGATGAAGACCGGGGACCTAATACCGGGGGTATGGGTGCTTATGCTCCTGCTCCAGTAGTAAATGAAGTTGTGTTTAGGAAAGTAACCGAGGAGATTTTTAAGCCTTTAATTAGAGGTTTAAAGAAGGAAGGCAAAATCTATAAAGGAATGCTTTATGCGGGGTTAATGATTAGAGGTAATCAGCCTTATGTTTTGGAATTTAACGTAAGGTTTGGCGACCCCGAGACTCAAGCCATTCTCCCTAAGTTAAGGAGCGATTTATTAGAAGTTATGTTTAAGACTATCGGGGAAGATTTAGCTGAGGTTACTCTGGTGTGGGATAGGCGTTTCTGCCTCTGTGTGGTTTTAGCTTCGGGAGGTTATCCGGGAAAGTATGAAAAGGGGAAGGTTATTCAGGGCTTAGAGAAGGTAGAGGGTTTAAGAGACATTTTTCTTTTTCACGCAGGAACCAAAAGAAGAAATGGAGAATTTGTCACTGCTGGAGGAAGGGTTTTAAATGTAGTAGGCTTGGCTGAGGGCTTAATCGAAGCCCAAGTTAAAGTCTATGAAGCTATAGAGAATATTTATTTTGAAGGCAGGCATTACCGCAAAGATATTGGGAATAAAGCCTTAAAGTATTTATAATTTTAAGAGGCAATTTATGAAAAAGATTTTGATTTTGTTAGGAAGTAATTCCGATTTACCTCAGACAGAAGAAGGACTTAAACTTCTTAAAGATTTAAAGATTAACTATGAACTTAAAGTTATCTCTGCTCACAGAGACCCCGATAAACTTAGAAAGTATCTTAAAAATATAGATAGGAAAGGAGTAAAAGTAATTATTGCTTGTGCAGGATTATCGGCAGCCTTACCAGGAGTAGTTTCTTCTTATGTAGATATCCCGGTGATTGGGGTTCCTTTATACAGCAAAGCTTTTAAAGGTGTAGATTCTTTACTTTCTATTCTCCAGATGCCTAAAGGGGTGCCAGTGGCTTGTACTACCGTGGGTGGCTCAGGAATAGTTAATGCAGTAGTATTAGCTTTAAGAATTTTAGCTCTTTTTGGCAGGAGAGAAAAAGACCTGCTTAAAAAAGTTAAAAAGAAATTTAAGAAGAAGTGAAGCCTCAATTAATCCACATTGACCCTAAGAATATTGATTTAAACTTAGTTAAAGAGGTTGCTTCCTGGATAAGAGAGGGTAAAATTGGCGCTTTGCCTACTGAGACCGTTTACGGTTTAGCTGCTAATTTAGATAGGCAAGATGCTGTCAACAGAGTTTATCTTCTTAAGAAAAGAGATAAAAATAAACCCTCTACTATCCACATAGCTTCTCCTGAGGATGTAGATTTCTTTTTAGATATTTTACCTCCTTATGGTTATAGGCTTATAGAGAAGTTTTGGCCAGGCCCTTTGACTATTATCTATTATCAAAAAGATTCACCTCAAAATATTGGGTTGAGGTGTCCGAGCCATCCGGTAACTTCTTTGATTTTAAAGGAGGCTCTTTGCCGGGTGATTATGCCTTCAGCCAACATTTCTGGTGAGCCTCCAGCAGTAAGTTCAGAAGAAATTCAAAGAATATTTAATGGCCAGATAGATTTTATTGTGGATTCTCTTCCTCCTTCTTTTAAAGTCTCCTCAACTATCGTTGATTTAACTTTAAGGTCTCCTCAGATATTAAGGTCAGGGGCTATTCCTGAGAAAGAAATTGCTAAGGTTTTAGATTCTAAAAGAATACTTTTTGTCTGTACCGGCAATACCTGCCGGTCAATAATGGCTCAGTATTTGTTAAAGCTTTATCTTAAGAAGAAAAAGCCTTCTTTAGCTGAAAAGATAGAAGTTCTTTCTTGTGGAATTTCTGCTTCGGAAGGAATCCCCCCGTCTTCAGAAGTAGTAGGGCTCCTCCTTAAAGAAGGTATAAATGTTTCTCAACACACTTCTCAAAGGATAAATAAGCATTTAATTCGTTCTTCAGATATAATTATAGTAATGGAAAAGAGGCATAGAGAAACTGTAATTGGGATGGAAGCTTTAGCTATAAACAGGATATTTTTGATGGGTAATTTTTTGAAAGATTATCAAGATGATATCCCTGACCCTATAGGAAGACCATCTCAATACTTTGAAGAGGTTTTTTATCTTATCAAGGAAGCAATTGAGGAGATAATTAACTGGCTGTAAAAGAATGAAGATAGCTATAGGTTCTGACCATCGTGGTTTTGAATTAAAAATAGAGCTGGTAAACTACCTTAAAAAAAGGGGTTATGAAGTATTAGATTTTGGGACATTTTCTCTTGCTTCCTGCGATTATCCTTTATATTGTCTCAAGGTAGGAGAAGCTGTTTCTTCTAAGAAAGCTCAGAGAGGAATATTTATCTGTAAGACCGGGATTGGTTCTTGCATTGCCCTTAATAAAGTTAAAGGAGTAAGAGCAGGGTTAGTTTATAATATAAAGGCAGCTAAGTTTTCTCGTTTGCATAACGATGCCAATGTTTTAGTATTAGGAGCAGATTTTGTTAATTTTGACTATGCCAAGAGATTAGTGGGAGTTTGGCTTAATACCGAATTTGAAGGAGGAAGACATCAGAGAAGAATTAATCAAATAAGAAAGATTGAGGAAGCTTATGGACTTTAGGCATTTAAAAGAAAAAGACCCCCAAATTTTCTCAGCAATAAAGAAGGAAATCTTAAGGCAGGAAAATACTTTAGAGTTGATAGCGTCGGAGAACGCAGTTTCTTTGGCTATTTTAGAAGCTCAGAGTTCTCCTTTGACCAATAAGTATGCTGAAGGTTATCCTAAGTCCCGCTGGTATGGAGGGTGTAAATTTGTAGATGAAGCAGAGGATTTAGCCCGACAAAGAGCAAAATCTCTTTTTTCTGCTGAATATGCTAATGTCCAGCCTCATTCGGGGACTCAAGCTAATATGGCGGTTATGTTTTCTGTATTAGAAGTAGGAGATACTATCTTGGCTATGGATTTAGCCTGCGGAGGCCATCTCTCCCACGGCCACCCTCTAAATTTTTCGGGGAAATTCTATAAGGTGATTACTTATGGGGTAGATAGACAGACTGAGTTGATTGACTATGGAGAAGTAGAAGAATTAGCCAGAAGATTTAAACCTAAACTTATTATAGCTGGTGCTTCAGCTTACCCCCGGATAATAGATTTTTCCCGTTTTAGAGAGATTGCTGATAAAGTAGGAGCTTTCTTGCTGGTAGATATGGCTCATTTTGCAGGATTAGTGGCAGCTGGTCTTTATCCTAACCCCTGTGCTTATGCTGAATTTGTTACTGCCACTACTCATAAGACTCTGCGTGGTCCCCGGGGAGGGTTTATCTTAGCTAAAAAAGAATTTTCTAAGGCTATAGATTCAGCTTTATTTCCGGGAATTCAGGGAGGCCCTCTTATGCATGTAATAGCGGCTAAAGCTGTATGTTTTAAAGAAGCCCAAACTGAAGAATTTAAAAGTTATCAAAAAAGAGTCTTAGGGAATTGTAGGGCCTTTTGTGAAGAATTTAAAAATTTAGGTTTAAGGGTAGTTAGTGGAGGAACAGATTCTCACCTGCTTCTTTTAGACTTAAGGAAGATTGGAATTTCCGGCAAGAAAGCTTCTTTAGTTTTGGAAGATATCGGTATTACCGTTAATAAGAACTTAATTCCTTATGACCCTAAACCTCCCAGTCTAAGCAGTGGAATTAGGATAGGCACACCGGTAATTACTACCCGGGGTATGGGAGGAGAGGAGGTTAACCAGATTTCTCAGATAATCTACAAGGCTTTAACTTCTTTTGATAATCAGCAGGTTTTAAATAAGCTTAAAGAAGAAGTAGGAGAGTTAGCAAAGAAATTTCCGTTGTATCCCGAGATAGAGATTTAGAGTTAAAAGATGAAGAAGATGAAGAGACCAGGCTGGGATGAGTATTTTATGAAGATAGCTCATTTAGTAAGTGAGCGCTCTACCTGTTTAAGAAGAAAAGTAGGGGCGGTATTAGTAAGAGATAAAAGAATATTAGCTACAGGTTATAATGGAGCACCCCGCAATATAACCCACTGTGAAGTTACTGGCTGTTTGAGAAAAAAACTCAAAGTTCCTTCGGGAGAAAGACATGAGTTATGCCGGGGATTACATGCTGAGCAAAATGTCTTACTTCAGGCTGCTCTCTACGGAGTCTCTACGCAGAGAGCTTCTCTATATATTACCGTGACACCTTGTATAATTTGTGCTAAAATGTTAATAAATGCCGGAATAACTGAAATAGTCTTTGAGGGAGATTATCCTGACAAGATGGCTAAAGATTTCCTCAGAGAAGCAAGGGTAAAATTACGCAGGATTATAAAAAAGTAGATTAGAAATGAAGTGTCCTTTTTGCGGCCATAAAGAGGATAAAGTTATTGATTCTCGTTCAACTCAGGACGATTCCTCTATAAGAAGGAGAAGAGAGTGTCTTCAATGCGGCAAGAGGTTTACTACCTATGAATATATAGAAAAAATCCCTCTTATGGTAATAAAGAAAGATTCACGAAGAGAGCCCTTTGATAGAAATAAAATTTTGCAGGGTTTGATTAAGGCCTCTCAAAAAAGACCCATTAGTATGGCCCAACTTGAGTCTTTAGTAGAGGAAGTAGAAAAGGAGATTCAGAAAAAATACGACCGGGAAATAGAGTCAAAGGCAATAGGAGAATTAGTAATTCAGAGATTAGCCCGTTTAGATGATGTTGCTTATGTGCGCTTTGCCTCGGTATATCGGCAATTTAAAGATGTGAATGAGTTTATGCGTGAACTCAAGGATATTCTAAGTAAAAGAAGGCTCTCTTAATTAAAATTATTAAGGAAATGGTGGAAGTTGAAGTATCTAAAATAATAATTGATGAGAAGTCTCAAGAACAGGTAGTTGTTTTAAAGGAAAAACAAGGCTCAAGACTTTTACCCATAGTTATCGGGATAAATGAGGCAGCAGCCATAAGAATGAAGTTTGGCGGATTCACCCCGCCCCGGCCCCTTACTCATGATTTGCTTAAATCAGTAATTGATAACTTAGAAGCCAAATTAGAGAAAGTTATAATAGATAAGCTGGTAGATTCTACTTTTCATGCTAAATTAATACTAAAAACAGATAAAGGTTTAACCAGGAAAGTAGATGCCCGGCCTTCCGATAGTATTGCTTTAGCAGTAAGAGTAGGAGCGCCTATATTTGTAGAAGAAGAAGTCTTAGATAAATCTTCCTTTTTCTCTCCTTAGGATGAAGATTGGTTTAATTTCTGACACTCACGATAATCTCCCTTTAATTAAAAGGGCAGTGGAGTTTTTTAATGAGAGGAAAGTGGAATTGGTTCTTCACGCTGGAGACTTTATAGCTCCCTTTTCTTTAAAGCCCTTAAAAGAATTGCAGTCTCCCTGGAGAGGAGTTTTTGGAAATAACGATGGAGAAAGGAGAGGGCTTTTAAAAGCCTCAGGAGGCAAGATTGAAGAGGGGCCTTTATTTTTAGAGTTTGATTCTAAGAAGATAGCCTTAACTCACGAGTTTCAGGAATTACCTGCTGAGGTAATAATTTTTGGCCATACTCATTTACCCCAGGTAGAGAGGCGGGAAAATACCCTTATTGTTAATCCCGGAGAGGCTTGTGGCTGGTTGTCGGGAAAATCCACAGTAGCAATTTTAGATACTCTGAGCTTTTCTGTAGATATTTTTCCTCTTTAACTCTAAACCTTATCCAGCTAGTAGTTTACCTTTTAGCAGAAGTAGATTAAACCCAAATTTTCATTAGAAAAATTTGTCTAAAGGAGAAGCCCCTTCTTTTGAAGGGGCTGGGTGAAGGAAAATTTTAGCTAAAGGAGATAATCTTTCTTTATTTTTTCTTTTCTTAAAGCCCGGAAGATATTTACCTTTATGTGGGGAAATTCTTTTTTAAGGAGAGAAATAGTATTCTTAATAAGCAGTCTTCTTGAGTCTTGAGCATAGGGGCAATTGTGAATAAGAGGAGGGAAAGCAAACTGAGAATAGAATTTTTCTATCTCCCTCTTTTCTAAATAACAAAATGGCCTGATAATAGACAACTCTCCTCCAAAAAGCTCTATTACTGGCTTCATAGAACTTACTTCTCCGTGAAAGAAGAGATTCATTAAAATAGTTTCAACAATGTCATCTAAGTGATGAGCTAAGGCAATTTTATTACAATTTAACTCTTTAGCGGTTTGGAAAAGAATCTTCCGTTTATTCCAGGAACACCAAAAGCACCTTTTCTCTCCGGGAGTTTCTATATCTAACTGCTTAACTGCATACTCTACCTCTTGTTCTCTAAAATATTCCTCAAGGAGATTCTTTTCTACCGGCATAAATCTTGATTCTATGAAACAAGCCTTTAGTTTAAAGTCAATAGGCACATGTCTTTTCCTCAAAATTAAAACCTTAAGCAGAGAAAGGCTATCCTTACCTCCAGAAACACCTACTAAAACCTTATCACCTTCTTTTATCATTTGATAGTCATTTATGGCTTTACCTGTCTTTTTGTAAATATTTCTTATGGCCCCTCTTAACTTTATTTTTTCTTGATTAACTTCTTGCATATTTTTTCAGAAGGAGTTTAACTTTATCTTTAGCTTTAGCCTTTAAGAGAGACTTTGCACTCTTATTCTTTAAAGACACCTCTAAATAACCGAAACTGCCTCCGCAAAGAAAGAGTTCGTCAATTTTTGCCTTCTGATAATAGGGATAAAACTTATCTATGTTTTTAGATTTTATCTTGAAGATAAACTCTTTATTCTTGGTAAAATCCTTAAAATCCTTTAAACTTATATTAGTAATTAAGTTCCCAAATCTATCAATGTAAATAACTTCTCCTGAAAGAATAGAACCTTTTATTTGAGGAGAAGGTATTTTTAGTTCTTTTATTCTTTCGCAAACTCTCCCGAATTTATCTATACTTATACCTTTAGATAAGTAGGCAGATACTGGAGAAAAAACATCCCGCCCCCAAAAAGTAAAAGAAACTTCCTTTAGAAAATACCTTTTATTTTCTAAACTGACTGCTTTTCTTAAACCATCTTCCTTAACCGCTAAACTTAAAACTCCGTTATCCGGACCTACAAAGTAGTAATTTTTAGTCTTAATAGCTAAGGCCTTTCTTTTTGAGCCTACCCCCGGGTCAACCACTACTAAAAAAATAGTATTTTTAGGAAAGAAATTAAAACTCTTATAGAGGAGAAATCCTGCCTCCCAGACATTCTGAGGAGAAACCTCATGAGTAATATCTACAAGATTTACCTTAGGGTTAATATTCAGGATAACCCCCTTCATTGCCCCCACAAAATTATCTTTAACTCCAAAATCAGTTAATAAAGCTATTGTCCTCATCGGAGTAAAACCTAAATCCTTTTTTCTAAAAATCTCTTTCTTTCAGCTAAAAGAATTATATCTCTCAGCTCTTCAGTGTTTTTAGCCTTAAGCCACTTCTCATCAAAATGTTTAGCTGAAGAAATTTGAGCAATAGCTGCTAAAGCCCGGAGATGAAAGTTTCTCTCATCTCTGCTCCCTCCTAAGATAAAGACTATTTTGACTGGCGGGGTTTCCTCAGAAAAAATTATTCCTTTCTTTGCTCTTACTAAAATAATCTTAAATTTATTTTCTCCCTCTACTACTATATGAGGGATAGCTAAACCTGTCCTTAATACAGTGGAAGAAGTTTTTTCTCTTTCTAAGAAGAGGTTATAAATATTTTCTTTATCTAAGTTAAACTCTTTAGCTAAAATTTCTGAAACTTTTTCAAAGAGAACTTCTTTAGAAATCTTCTCTTTGAAATCTAAAATTGGACTTTCTTTTATAAGGGCATCAAACCTGTCTTCAATTATCTGGTCTCTTTCTTTGATAATCTCTTTCAGTTCTTTAGAGAGTTTCCCCGAAGTGAGTTCTTTATTTAAAATCCTCTCAATCACGTGGATAAGAGCAAACTCTTTAATTTCTTTTACCCCTAAATAAAGAAGAAGGCCAATTCCTATCAGAAGAAAAGTTAGGATTAAAAGAAACTTTCCTATTTCAGCTAACAAGAGAAGACAACCCAAAATTCCCAGAATCTGCATTCCCGGATAAAGAGGAGAATAGAATTTAGGTTGATAATTATGGAGTTTACTTTCTCTCATAATAATTACCGCAATATTAGTAAGAAGATAAAGGATTATCAAGAGTTCAGAGGCAATTTTTACTAAGACTTCTAATCTGAGGAAAACAGCTACTCCCATAAATACCCCGGTAAGAAGCACAGAATAATAAGGAGTTTTAAATTTCGAACTTATCTTGCTTAAAAAAGAAGGTAAAAGCCCGTCTTTACTCATTGCCAAGGGATAACGGGCCGAAGACATAATCCCGGCATTAGCAGTAGAGATGAAAGCTAAAATTGCCCCTAAACTTAAGATTTTTGCTCCTGTGGAACCCCAGAATTTATAAGCTCCCTTAGAGATAGGGGTAAGGGTGGTAGCTATTTCAGAAGAAGATAAAAGCCCACTGCTAACAAAGACTACTAAACTGTAAAGAAGCCCCACAATAATTAAAGAAAGAAACATCCCCAAAGGAATATTTCTTCCGGGGTTTTCTACTTCTTCAGCTATACTATTTATCTTGGTTAAACCTCCGTAAGAAATAAAAACAAACCCGGCAGTAGTAAATACTGGAAGAATCCCTAAAGGGAAAAAAGGGACATACCTTTTAATATCAATTGAACCGAAGCCGAATACTACATAAAGAGTTAAAATTCCCAGCAGCCCAAAGACTAAAAATCTTTGAGCCCGGGCTGCTTCTTTAATCCCTAAGATATTAAGAAAGGTAAAAACAATACATAAAATTAAAGCTACTGTCTTTATTTCTAAAGAAAGGGGTAAAACCAATTCTAAATAAGCAGACATTCCCACGAGGGCCAGACTTGCTTTTAAGGCTAAAGAGAACCAGCTACTTAAACCTCCAAAGAAGGATACTAATCTGCCCATACTCCGGCTAATATAAAAGTAATCGCCTCCAGCCTTAGGCATAGCAGTAACTAATTCAGCTTGAGAAAATACTGTAGGTAAAGCAATAAAAGAGGCTAAGAGATAAGATAAGAATAAACCCGGGCCTACTTTAGGCTGAGCCAGGGCTGGAAGGACGAACAAGCCTGAAGAAATCATAGCTCCCGAAGCTATGGAAAAAATATCTAAAAGCTTCAATCTCCTAGTTAGTTCTTTCTTCATAACTTAACTTCTTCTATCCGATAATTCAGTTCTCCTAAACCTATTTTTTGAGCATACTCAAATTGAAATTTATATTCTACGTCTGGGTGGACTTCTTTAAAAACGTCTCTTTTTTCCTGTTGATTTAACAAATCCACGGTAGCCTTATCTAAAGAAAGAACATCACTACCTGCTAAAATACCTAAATCTTTCACCAGACTAACTTCTTCTTTAGATATACAATCACACTCTTTAGTGATAAACATAGAAAAGTTAACAAAAAAATGATTAGGACAACTATTTAAAACCGCCTTAGCATACTCTACCATTCTTTCTTGAAGAGGTTGGTAATTTTCTGACCAGACAATTTTTAAGGCCCCCTTAGGACATTCACTTATACACTGAGCACACCCTGTACATTTATCCTGGTCTATAAATATCTTCTCGTCTTTTAAAGAAATTGCCTGGTATAAACAAGTATTAATACATTTTTTACACAATATACAAACCTGATGATTTACTCTGGGAGCTGTTTCACAATGTTGTTCCATTTTGCCAGCCCTGCAAGCACAGCCCATAGCTATATTCTTAATGCCCGCTCCAAAGCCAAAGAGGACATGGCCGGTAAGATGGGATAAAACTAACATAAAATCTAAATCTCTTACTAAAGAAGCAATTTTAGCCCTTTTAAAATGTTTGCCTTCTATATCTACCTCAAAATAATCTTTCCCCTTTAAACCGTCAGCGATTATTACCGGGATATTGAGAAGTTTAAAATTATGCTCAAAAAAAGCTAAATTGAAGTGGCTAACCGCATTTGTTCTTTTCCCCCGATAGAGAGTATTAGTGTCAAATAAGAAGGGTTTTGCTCCTATTCTCTTTATTTTTTCAATAAGATTTTTTATATACCAGGGTTTAATATAACCCTTGTTTTTGTCTTCACCAAAATGGATTTTTATCCCCACTAAATCTTTAGGCTTTATCTTGGAAAATAAAGGAGTTTTTTCTAAAAATTTTACTAATGCTTTAGGTTCTTTTTCAAATTCTCTAAGTTCTCTCCTCAAAAGATAAACTTTACTCATATTCTCCTTACCACATTATCTTTAACTTCAAATATTTTGCCTAAAAATTGCTCCACAATTTTTATATTAGTAAGAGTGTGGTTAGTTATTTCTGAAGTTTTGAAACTTCCCCTTGAGAAAGCTAAGTAAGGTATCAAATTATCAGCAAGGTGTCTGTCTACGCAGGCACCTGAACTTTCTTCCTGAATTAGCTTTTGAGAGGCTTCTCTTCCTACTTCTTCAGAAGTTTTTCCTCTTTCTCCTAAGGAGTCGCTCCAGAGCCTGGTCTTTTCAAAATAAAAACAAATATTTACTTCTAAACCTGAAGAGTAAGTCTCACTATAAAGGCATTCTCCTTCTACAGGAATATTTCTGTACCTTTCTTTTAAATTCTTCTCAGCCTGGGATAGAGCTCTTTCTGAAACTTTCCTAAGTTTTAAGTCTTGAGAAGCTATACTTAAAATTTTAATCTTGAGACTCTTTCCTCTCTCTAAAAAATTTAGAGCTTTAAGTTTCTGAGAAGCTACCCTTAATTTTACCAACCCTCCCCCTTTAGGGTAATAGCCTCTTCTTAAAATTTGTAAATCTGCCTTAATCTCTAAGAGAGGAAAGACTATGTAAGGGTAATAATCACAGGGTATAGCCCATTTACCGGCTGTGCCTCCTTTGATTTGTAGAGATATTTCTAAATTTTTACTGAAGATTATTGCCGGCAGAATTGCTTGAATTAAAAGACCTACAGAACCAGCAGTTCCAATATCTATGTTAAGAGAGACTCTGCCTTTAATCTGGTTAGGAAAAAATCTAATTTCTTGTGAACCTAAATAAGCTCCCTCAACTTGAGAAGAGAAAATCTGAGTTAAAGCCTTTATTACTGCTAAGTGCTGATTCTTAAGCCCGGGCTGAGGTCTTTTCTTTCTGATATTAAAAATTCTTACTGGCTTATTGGTTATTAGAGAAAGACTCAAGGCTGTCCTTAAAATCTGGCCTCCTCCTTCTAAATAACTTCCATCTATCTCTAACATCTTTAAGAGTTTTTTGTTGTTGTTGTTGGGTTATTTCTTCTTTTCTTCTTTAAATCTCCTATAATCCTGGATAATCTGGCTATGGTCAAAGGCAATATTTGGGGGTAAATTATTTAATTTAAATACTCCTACATTTTTAGCATCCGAAAAAGCTTTTAACTCTCCTTCTCCTTTTCCTATAAAGACTACTGAGGCAGTATGAAACCGGGGGTCTCTATCTGGTTGAGAATAGACCCGAAATTGGTAGAAATCTAAAAAATCCAAATTAGTTTCTTCCTTGATTTCTCTTACTACTGCTTCTTCTACCGATTCTCCTCTATCTACAAAACCTCCGGGTAAAGCCCACCCAAAGGGAGGGTTCATCCTTTCTACTAAAACAATACCTCCCTGATACTCCACTATTCCGTCTACAGTAAGGAAAGGGCCTTCTTCTATTTTTTTAAAAAGATGTTTAAGGTAGCCTAAGATATTTCTTCTAAAAATACGGTAGGCTCCTTGCTCAGGAAGAAGAAATTTTATACTCTTTAATTCAGGATTTTCATTCTCTCTTAAAAACTTAAATACTTCCTGAGCCATAATCTTAGCTAAATCTTTTAGAGAGAGTTCTTCTCTCTCATCTAAGCCGGGAAAAGAGATTGAAGTTATCTTTTTTTGTTGGACTAAATTCAAAATAGAAGACATAACTCTGCGTATTCTCAAGTCCAGAGGTTGAGGGTCTCTACTTTTTACTAACCCGTAAATTATATACTCTGATTCCAAGGCTTTAGCTGAAGTTATTAGAGAGGAACCTGCCTTTAAAGAAGAGGGAGAGATGCCAGCAAGAATTTTTTGAAGTTTGTCCTTTAGTTCTGAGGGCCAACCTCCACTAATCTCTAAAATATTTAAAGAACAGTCAATATAGACAACTTTAGCCTGGCTGTCGTCTTGGGTAAGGTGTTTTTCTTCCACCAATATTTGGGTATTTTTTATCTGCATCAGGCTCCTTTCTTAGGCAAATTCTTTATTTTTAAGCTTTTTAAAACCCAAGATGCTAAACCCCCAGGAAAGCAGAAGAGAAAAAACAACCCAGGCTGTTAAGCCCCAGAACAAAAAATTACCTATATTAATTTTTAGTTTTTCAGTTAAATTAAGGTAGATTATACCAAAAAAAATTAATAAAGTTAATGTTAAATAAGCTAAGTTAATTATTAAGTTAAGTAAACCCCCTAAACTTTCTACAGCTTTTAAGTGGGCTCTCCTAAAATCAGAAAAGTAAGCTCCTAATCCTAAAGAGATACAGCAAAAACTAAGACTACCCACACTTACTAATATTGAAGTAAGATAAAAAAATTCTTTTTTTACCTCGAGTATAATATTAGAGATTAATATCAAAATAAGAGAGATTACCATAAAAGAAGAAGATATTAACAACTTCTCTAAGTAAATTTTGCTTAAAGGGATGCTTGCTCTTTTAATCAGCCAGAAATTTCTTGCTTCTAAGCTCCATTGAGGAAAGACAAACCTTACTGTTAAGGTAGAAGAAATACAAAGCACACCAAAAGTGTTAAGGACAATAATTAAATATTTCCAGAGAGGGCCTAAGAAATGGTAAGAAAAATTTCTGAGGTTGAGAAAGTAAAAGAATAAAATTCCAAAGAAGACTATAAGTTGGAGATATTCCCGAGGTTCTCTTAAAAAATTCTTTATATCCTTGAAAAGAAAGAGCTTGAAGTAAGAAGGCAAAGGAAGTAAGTTTAAGAGAGAATCCCCAATATTTCTTGAAATCTTCTTCTTTGAACAAACAATACTCTGGCGGAAAAAGGCTTCCTTAAAAAATCTTCTTCCTAAGAAATAAACTATCCTCAACAATAAGAAACAAAGACTATAAAGATTCATCAAAAATATTAAGGAGTAGGTGGACTGGCTTTCTTCTAACTTAAGAAGGCCTTCAGCTATCCAGTAAGAAGGGAGAAGCCATAATTTAGACAGTCGGAATAAGAAAAAATCCTGACTGAAAAAATAGGAAGTTTCTGGAGAATGGGGCTTGGGAAAGAAAGAAAATAGAAAGAATATTGCTAAAACTAAGAAAAGAAAGAAAAATACCTTCTTTAAATTGAAAAATCTTAAAGATACTAAAGAAAAAATTACCCCGGTCTCACAAGAAATGATGAGAAAAGGTAAAAGATAAAATAGAGAGAATAAAAAATAAGAATTACCCAGATTATTTATCTTAGCGTAAATTAAAATAAATAAAATTAAAAGCAGGTAAGGCACTCCTGAAGAAATAAAGAAAACCTGGATAAGTTTTTTATTGAGAATTTTTTGCGGAGATAAGGGAAGAGTAAAAAGGAAATCTGTCTCTCTATTTTTGAGAGCCAGGCTGTAGAAAACTACAAAGCTACTCATCCCAATCATAAATAGGAGTATTAAGAAAAGAATATAGAAGGCTCTTTTTAAAAGAATTGAACCTAAACCTCCTAAGGAATCCAGGAATAAAAAACCTTCTAAGATTAAAAGATATATACCCACTATTGATAAACCTAAACCCAAACTTATAAATATGAATCTATAGGGATGGTCCTTAAAATATTTCCTGAGAATATTCCTTAAGGAAAGAAGTTCTACTTTAATAATTTCCATAATCAGAGATAGTTAACTTTAAAAATATTTCCTCCAAACTCTTTTGGGAAGTCTTCTCTCGGAGTTGAGAAAGTGTGCCCTGGGAGATTAGGCTCCCTTTGTCAATAATCCCAATAATATCTGCTAATTCTTCAGCAATATTCAATATATGGGTAGACATCAAGACAGTTGAGCCTTTATGGGTATATTCCTTTAAGAGTCTCTTTATAAGAGTTATAGAGTAGGGGTCTAAACCTACTAAGGGTTCATCTATCAGTAAAACTTGGGGGTCGTGAAGGAAGTTAGAAATATAGACCACCCTCTGTTTAATCCCGTGAGAACACTCTCTAATAAGGATGTTTTTAAGCTGGGAAAGTTTGAAAATATCTAAATAATAATCTATCTTTTTTCTTAAAATATTCTTTTCTACCTGGAAGATAGCTCCTGCAAATTCTAAAAATTCCTCAATAGTCAAATTCTCGTAAAGAAAGGGAGTATCAGGTATAAAACCTATAAATTTCTTAACTTCTGAGGAAGAGGTTATGTCTTGGCCCAAAATATAGATTTTGCCCTGAGTGGGTTTAAGTAAACCGGCTAAAAGTCTTAAGGTTGTGGTTTTACCTGCTCCATTAGGGCCTAAAAGACAATAGAAACAACCTTTCTTAATATCTAAATTAAGCTCTCTTACTGCCCAGACTGAGTCAAATTTCTTGGCTAACCCTGAGGTCTTAATCATAATCAGCCTCTATTACTTCTATTCTAATTTTACCTAAAAAATTCAAGAGTTTTAGGGGGTTATCTAAACCTCTAAACAATTTTATGTGGGTAGAGTCAGCTATTATCTGAGATAAGGCTACGTCAGTGTCAATCCAGCTTCCTACAAATACTGAAACCCAGGCATGGTAAAAAAATTTCCCTCCTTCATAAACTAAGCCGATATTTAGATAAGAGGGCATTCCTAAGCTTCTTAAAAAACTTACCAAAAGAAGGCTTAATTCCGTACAATCTCCCTGTTTAAGTTTTAGAACGTCTCTGCTTTCAAAAAGGGAAAAAGTAGGAACTCTCTTTATATTTTTATCTATCCAGGAAAATAACTTCTTTAGAATCTTAAGGGGGTCCTTTTCTTCTCCGGCAATAGAGTGAGCTAATTTTCTGATTTCTGAACAAGGCTCTCTTAAATATTCTTCTTTTATATCTAAAGACTTCAATACTTCCTCTTCCAAAGGCAAATTTAATATTTTGTCAGGGACTGTTTTCTTTATTGTTAAGAGGAGGTCTTTATCTTTTTTAATAGCTTTTTGATTGTAGAAATTAAGTTCTGACAGATTAAAGTCTGCAGGTAAACCTTTTATCCTTACCCTTAAAAAGGGGAGATTTTCTTTGTTAGGAATTAGAGAAGAAGGTATGCTGAAGGCTTTTATTAAATCTGCTCCTTTACTAAAGCTGAGATTGGCAAATACAGATGAAGGCTCTTCTTTAAGGAACTCCCAGCCTAAAAACTTAGCCTTGAGGAGTTTGCCTTTCTCATCGACAAAAACTTCTGCTTCCGAACCCGCCAATTCTAACTCTAATTTATAAGAGGAGATAGTTTTATCCTTTAGCTGCAGAGAAAACCTTCCTTTATTTTCTATTTTGAGAAGAATATCTTTGTCTAATAAAGGCTCAAAAAGAGGAATGTTTATTTTTTTCTTCAAGGGCAAATAATTAAAATAAAAAGGTAAAATCAAAGAAGTAGGTATTTTCTTACTTAAAATTTCTTTTTTTTCTTTCCGGGCAGGAGTAGTTAAGGAGAAAAGGAACCTGTCTGAAGAGACTTGCTTAAGCTCTTCTCTTAAAAAATAGTTACCGGCTTTAAGATTTAGTTTAAAATTCTTTAAAGAATACCCCTCGGATAACCGGGTTTGAATATTTATATTTATTCTCTGAGAGGTGCCCAGGAGAGGAAGGCTTAAGCTGGTATTATTTTTGAGAAGATACCCTTTGCCTTCCTTAATATTTAGAGCCTCCATATAGAAATGGGAATAACCTATAAAATCTTCTTTAAAATACACTCCATACCAACTGTCTTCAATTAACAAATCTTTAGGAAGAAATAAAGAAAAGCTTTCTTTGGGGAATATCTCCAAGGGAGCAAAGGAACTCTCAAGGTTAAAGAGAAAGAAAAAGGAGATTAAAAACCAGGCCAGGGCAATAGAATCTAAAAGTCTTGGGAGTATTTTAAACTTTTTTCTTCCGGACATATTTTATAGCCCAGTCTAAAGCTTCTTTCTTAGTCTTTATTTGGCCTAAACTTTGTTTTTCAGAAATCTTTCTAAGGAGCTCACCAATCAGAGGAGAAGGGGATATTTTTAACCTTTTCATTAAATCGTAGCCATTAACTAACTTTTTTAAAGGCTTCTCCTTTAATTTTTTAAAGTAATCTCTAATCAAAGAGAAAATAACTCTTTCGTGAGACCTTCTCCTTTGGGAAGAAGTCAAAGGCCCCCGGGTTGCCCTCCAGTCAGAAAGAGAAAGCAAAAGAATAGCTACTGCGTACTCTTGAGTATCCCGAAAATAGCGGTAAACAGCCTTAAGAGTAGGTTTTTTAACATCAGCTAAATAACCTGGTCTTAAGTGAAAGTAGATTAGTTTTTTTAAGAATTCTTCTTCCTTAAAAGAAAGTTTAAGTCTTTTACTAATAGTTTCAGCTAATTCCTGGCCAATCTTCTCATGTCCATAAAAGAGGGTTTTTCTCTTTCTCCTTATTTTAGCTAAAGGCTTACCAATATCGTGGAGGAGGCAGGAAAACTTTATAAGGTGAAGTATTTTTCTTCGCTGAGCTACTTCCTGATTAAGATAAGCAGAAATATCTTCGTCTTTTTTAAGTTTTCTCTCTACTAAAGACTCAAAACATCTTAAGGTCTCTAAAGAATGTAACCAGACGTCTAAATGGTGGTAAGGTCCCTGATTCAGGCCTTTCATTGGCTTTATCTGGGGCAGGATTTCTTCTAATACTTTAAGAGAATCCATAGATTTTATAATTAAATAAGAGTTATCTGCTGAGAAGATTTTAAATAACTCTTCAGAAATTCTCTCTCCGGCTACTGAGTTAAGAAGCTTTCTATTTTTCTTTATTAACTCCTGGGTATTTTTATCTATCTTAAACTTAAAAAGAGCAGCCAGACTAAAAGCCCGTAATATTCTTAGAGGGTCCTCGGGGAAGGAAAGAGAAGAACTGCACCTGATAACCCTTCTTTTAAAATCTTTTTGAGCTCCTAAACAGTCAATAATTTCTATACGGGGTAAAAGGTCTATCTTTAAAGCTAAGCTATTAATAGTAAAATCTCTCTTTTTTAAGTCTTCAAATATATCTTTGCCCCTGAATTTACTAAAATCATAATTTAAGAATTTATTCTTTCTTTTTACTACTACCCGCACATTTCTTAAAATCTTATCTAAAACTACTAACCTCCCTCCCACCAAAGAAGAAAAATCCCTACTAAACTTAAGAGTTCCCTTGCTTACTGCAAAGTCAAAGTCAGGTTTCTGAATCTGGCCAAAGATAAAGATATCTCTCAAAGTTCCTCCTACCAAATATACTTCTAAATCTTTAGTCTTAGCTAAGCTCTTTATCTTGTTTAAAAAGGGTATTTTTCTGATTTCTCTCTTAATTAAGCTTTCCATCTTTACCTAATTATAGTGTAATTATCCTTTCTGAGCAAGAAGCTTTTCTCCATTAATTACCTTTTAGAATTTACAATATAGCCTTCACTATCCAGGATTGAGGCTGTAATCAGAGAATAGATAAAACCTTATATTCTTAACTATCGAAGATGGGGGATTAGAGCTCTTTAAGAATTTCTTTAGCTGCGGTTAAAGAAGAGGGCTTATCTCCTAAGAGTTTTCTTATTCTTTCTAACTTGTTTTGGGTCTGTAGGTAGAGATTTTTGTCTTCTATTAATCTTTTAAGAGCTTTAGCTAAGTTTTCTGAGTTAGCTTTATTTTGAAGAAACTCGGGGAAAATTTCTTCTTTGGCTAATATATTTACTATAGATATGAAATTAGTCTTGACCATAGTTTTTAGAATCAGCCAGGAGAGAAAGTTCATCTTGTAGATTACTACTGTGGGAATTTTTAAGAGGGCGAGTTCTAAAGTAGCAGTACCTGAAGAGGCTAAGGCTAAGTAGGATTTAGCTATTGTTTCTAAGTTATCTCTTTCTACTAAGATGATACCTTCCTTGAAAGCCTGAGTAAAAATTTGGGGAGAGAGTTTAGGGTGTTTTATCAGAATAAACTGGAATTTTTCTCCAATTATTTTCTTAGTCTCTATAAATATAGGAAGGTGTCTTTTCACTTCTTTTTCCCGGGAACCCGGAAATAAAGCTATAATCTTTTCTTTTTTTTCAGTTAGACCGTGAGGTATTCTTTCGGTTAAAGGATGGCCGGTATATACAACTTTTATCCCTTTCCCTTTATAAAATTCTTCCTCAAAGGGAAATATCACCAGGAGCTTATCCACATATTTCCTGATAAAATTAATTCTTTTTTTTCTCCAAGCCCAGACCTGGGGGCTTATATAGTAAAATATTTTGTAATTTTTTAATTTTAGTTTTTTAGCTAACCTTAAGTTAAAATCAGGAAAGTCTACTAAGATTACAGCCTGGGGTTTTAGTCTTTCAATTTTTTTGAGTAGAAAATTGAAGGCTTTAATTATCTTTCCTAAATAAGTTAAAACTTCAAATAAACCGGTTACTGCCAGTCTTTCTAAGTCTATTACCTGCTGGGTAGTTTTAGCTAATTCCCTTCCTCCGGCTGAGAATATTTCTATCTGAGGGTTTAGCTGTTTTATTTTTTCTGCTAATTTCCCTGCGTGTAAGTCTCCTGAAGGGTCGCCAGCTACAATAAATAGCCTCATTTTTTAACGGTTTTTTCTATTTTCAAAGCTAAGCCTAAAGAGGCTATTGCTTTTTGGGTATGGGAGTAGTTGGGATTTTTACTTTTGGTATTTTTTAAAAAGTACTCTATCTCTTTTCTAAGGGGCTCTTCTTTAGGAAGGACGAGTTCTTCTTTTTTTATCTTGTTGTTTATCTTTTTCAATATTTTTGCTTTTTGCTCAGCGAAATCCAAGGAGATATAGGAAGATTTCAGAAAAATCCTGATTTTTCTTAATCTCTCTTCAGAAACCCGGGAAGAAGTTATATTAGCTAAACACAAGTTTTTAAAGTAAAGCCGGGCATTGGCTATATCATACTTCTTAGATAAGACTTCAGTGGCAGTTGCCTCTACTTTCTTTATTGGGCTTCTTACTAATTCTAAGATAATATCTAAGTCGTGAATCATCAAATCCAAAACAACACTTATATCTAAAGACCTTTGAGGATAGGGGCTTAAGCGGTGGACCTCTATGAATTTAGGGGCTTTAATTAGACGCCTTATTTTTTGATAAGCAGGGTTAAATTTTTCTACCATTCCTACTAAGAGGAAGCTCTTATTCTTTCTGGCTAATTGAAGAAGGAGCTGAGCCTCTTTCAAGTTAGAAGTAATAGGTTTTTCTACCAAGCAGGCTATCCCTTTCTCTAAGAAGAATTTGGCAATTTTAAAGTGGGTTGTGGTAGGGGTGGCTATACTTACAGCTTCAACTCTTTCTTTAAGTAAGTCCGGATAGTATGTGTAAAAGGGTATACCTTTTAGAGAAGGGAGTTTCTCCCTCTCCTCAGGGTTAATATCGCAGAGAGCTTTTAACTCAGAACCCGGGAGTTCCTGGTATATGCGAGCGTGGATTTTACCTAATTTTCCTAATCCTATTACCCCTACTCTCATTTAAAACTTATCTTACCAAATTAGTTGTTTTAAGTCAATCAATCTGGTATAATCTCTACATTATATATTTTGAGGTTTTCAGGGGTTAGGATGAAGGAGTATTTTAAGCTTCTTAAATTTGTAAAGAAAGAAATAGGGCTTCTAATTTTAGCCTTTATCTGTATGGGTATTTCCACGATATTTAATGGGGCTTCTTTAGGGATGATTATTCCCGTTGCTGATAAAGTTCTTACTAATAAGAAGATAATAGTACCTCATAAGCTCCCTGATTTTCTTAATTCTTTAATAGATAAGATAAACTCTTTAGAGCCTTTATTTCTTCTTAAGGTTATTGCTTTCTCTATCGTAGTTCTATTTATTCTTAAAGGGCTATTTGTGTTTTTACAGGGTTTTCTTATGGAGATAGTGGGGTTGAGAGCGGTAGTCTATGTAAGAACCCTTTTGTATAAGAAGTTTCAGGAACTTTCCTTGGATTTCTATTCTCAGAAAAGAGCCGGAGAGCTAATTTCCCGAATTACTAATGATGCCGGGTTATTAAAGTATGGATTAACCTATGGCCTTACTGACCTTATCTATCAATCTATGCAGTTAGCTATGTTTGTATTTATTGTTTTCTACATCCATCCTAAGTTAGCTCTTATTTCTTTTATAATTTTCCCAATAATTATTTTCCCAGTGATGAAAGTAGGGAGAAAATTAAAAAAACTTTCTTCTCGTTCTCAAGAGAAGATGGCTGATTTAAATGCCATACTTTCTGAAACTATTTCCGGGGCAAAGATTGTAAAAGCCTTCCACCGCCAGGATTATGAGATTGAAAAATTTAAAAAGATTGTAAGGGATTATTATAAATTCCTTCTTAAGTCAGCTAAGAGGCAGCTTCTACTTTCTCCTTTTACTGAATTTATTGGAGCTTTAGCTGCTATTGCTATTTTTCTCTTGGGAGGTAAAGATGTAATTGAGGGGAAGCTTTCTTTTGGTGTTTTTGGGTTTTTCCTGGGTTCTCTGATGAGTATGATAAGACCCTTTAAGAAGCTTACTCAGGTCCATGCCATAAATCAGCAAGCTTTAGCTGCCTCTCAGAGAATTTATGAGATTTTAGAAAAGAAGCCCTCAGTAGAAGATAGACCCCAGGCTATTCCCATAACTGCCCTGAGAGATAAAATAGAATTTAAAGAAGTCTGGTTTAAATATCATCCTGAAGAAGATTTTGTTCTAAAAGACATAAATTTAGTTATAAAGGCAGGCGAAACTGTAGCCTTAGTTGGGCCTACCGGTTCGGGGAAGACCACTATTTTTAACCTCCTTCTTAGGTTCTACGAAGTTACTCAGGGAAGAATTCTCTTTGATGGGGTAGACATAAGGGATATAAAACTTTCTTCGTTAAGAGAAATGACAGGTTTGGTTACTCAGGAGCCTGTTCTCTTTAATGATACAGTAAGAGCAAATATTGCTTATGGGAAATTATCGGCAAGTAGAGAGGAGATAGAGTCAGCAGCTAAGAGAGCTTTAGCTTATGACTTTATAAAGGAGCTTCCTTCAGGCTGGGATACAGTTATTGGAGATAAAGGTTTTCGTCTTTCCGGAGGTCAAAAACAGAGGCTTTGTATAGCCCGGGCTATTCTTAAGAACCCCCAGCTTCTTCTTTTAGACGAGGCCACTGCTCAATTAGATTCTGAATCAGAAAATTTAGTCCAGAAAGCTTTAGATAATCTAATGCAAGGAAAGACTGTTTTAGTTATAGCCCACAGGCTTTCCACAATAAAGAAGGCTTCTAAAATAGTAGTAATAGATAAAGGGGTAATTGTAGGAGAGGGCAAGCACTCAGACCTTCTTAATAATTGTGATTTATACCGAAAGCTCTACGAATTTCAATTCAGTTTTTAAAAAAAGAAAAGTTAAAAAAATTTTTGAAAGAGAGGGGA
>Ga0164318_10000687_pt1 | contig 27269 bp, 22 predicted proteins | sample GuaBasSedimGuay9_FD_113734 | JGI IMG/M metagenome (GOLD analysis project Ga0164318, IMG submission 113734) | Subseafloor sediment microbial communities from Guaymas Basin, Gulf of California, Mexico - Guay9, Core 4571-4, 0-3 cm | ecosystem: Environmental > Aquatic > Marine > Hydrothermal vents...
CACCGGCCTGCTTAAAATGGTGTGGTTTGCCGATACCTCGGCTCTGGCACCGATATATCGAAATGATGCCGATGCCGTAGATTTCCCGAACGTCAAAGCCGGACCGGCCTGGGATATGGTTTGGTCCGACGGCAGGCCGACAAACTTCGGAGTGCGCAGCGGACTGCGGGGCCTGCTGGGACCGGTGCATTACAACCTGGAATACCGGTACTGGAACGGTGTATACGTGCCTTCCATGTTCAACAGCCTCTACGGAAGAAAAAAAGTAGAGTATGTGGATACGTTCTCCACTTATTTGAACAATGGAACGGTACTCAACGACAACATGGGCATTTTCGGCGAGATTTACTGGGACATACTGGATGAAGACCGCCTGAGTATCGGTGCCGGATACCACTGGCCCTGGTCTGTGGGCAGCGGCGGAGTGGATGCTGACACCGCCGATTATCTGAAACTGGAACTGCTTGTAGGCCGCAAACTCATCCGGGCTTACGGCGTCCACGGCAGCCTGAAATACGAGCGCAGCAATGTCCGTCAGACCATTAGCAATCCCGGGGATTACTCCTGGTTTGATGCCTATACGGTATTTTCCGGGGAAATCGTCTTCCCGCTGAATCCCATCATCAACCTGGCCGTTGTCGGGTCGACATCAACAAAGTACGATACCAACGGCGATATTATCTGGGCGAATACAGAAAAAACAATTCCTGAAATTGTTCCGGTACTCAATATAGAAACTCGTATAAACTACTGATGTGAATGAAAGTAAAACCCTCCCGGATCCGGCCTCAGGCCGGGTTCGGGTTTTATCCGAACCTGTCGCCCGAAAAATCGCCGCCGGAGAAGTAATCGACCGGCCTTTTGCCGCTGTCCGTGAGCTTCTGGATAACGCCATCGATTCAGGTGCAGATGAAATAACCCTGACGTTGGAAGGCGGCGGCATCGAGGGTATCGCTGTCAGAGACAACGGCTGCGGTATGATCCGTGAAGATCTGGAAATCTGCTGGCTTCCCCATGCCACAAGCAAAATTGAATCTATGGAAGATCTGGAATCGGTCCGTACTCTGGGATTCCGGGGGGAAGCCCTGTCCAGCATGGCCGCCTGCTCCCGTTTGGAAATAGTATCCTCCAGGAATGAGAAGGCTTTCAGACTTACAATTCACGGTGGGAAGATGCTGGAACTCATATCCCACAGAGGGGCACCCGGTACAAGCGTCACTGTAAAAGGCCTTTTTTACAACATGCCCGCCCGCCGGCGTTTTCTTAAAAGCAGCCGGGGGGAAATCACCATGTGCCGGAGGATTTTTCTGGAGAAAGCCGCAGCCCACCCGGAAGTGGCTTTCAGACTGTTTATTGACGGTGTTCTTAAAAACTATCTCCCGGTAAGCTCCCCCCTTGAACGCATCCCTGCGGCCTGGCCCCGGCTGGCCCCGCCCTCCTCCTGGTGGGAGACACAGGCCGAGGGAGACGGCTTTCGGATAACTGCTGTGCATGCCCGGCCGGAAATATCCCGCAAAGACCGGCAGTACATCCAGATCTATGCAAATCGGCGCCGCATCGACGAGTTCGCCCTGGTTCAGGCGGTTCAGTATGCCTACGATGCCTGGATGCCCGGCGGCGCCTTTCCCACAGCTTTTATTTTCATTGATGTAGATCCGTCGCTGGTGGATTTCAACATTCATCCGGCTAAAAAGGAAGCCCGTTTCCGTAATCTTCCGGCCATCAGACACAGACTGGTGGAAGTATTAAAAGATCGGCTCACAGGAGAATCCTATCAGATTCGAGCTGAAACAGCTCAGAACGGAGGGGCTCAACAGACGTTCTCCAATGAGGCGGCATCCCCGGTTTCTCCGGGGTTTACAAGGCCCGCCGCTGTACGTCGGGACAGTAAAGATGCCGAAGAATTCGGAGATGTTGTCGCCGGAAGAAAGCTTGAACGCTTTTCCCCGAGGCCCCTCGAAAAAAACAGCGATTTTAAATATCTGGGACAGGTGATGGGCGTATTCCTGGTAGCCGAAAGCTCAGAATCTCTTTTTATTATCGATCAGCATGCAGCCCACGAAAGGATTCTGTATGAAAAGTTCCGAAAGGCATCGAAAAGTCCCGAAAGGCTGCTGATTCCCCGGGTTCTCAAACCGGATAAAACCGCCGGGATGAAACTGGAGCTGCGGAAAGACCGCCTTTCGGCATTGGGGCTTGAAATTGAAAAAGGCGGGAATGGTGAATGGCTGCTGACAGCACTTCCCGGAACGGCAAAAGATCTGGAAGACAGTGTGTTATCCTTCCTGGAAGAAGGGGCCGGAGATGCCGAAGGTTTGGAGAAAGCCCTCTGGGCCGATCTGGCCTGCAAGGCGGCAGTGAAGGATAACAGCCCCCTGGATACGGCTGCAGCCACCCGTCTGGTTCAGGAGGCCTTTGCCCTGGAAGTACCCCGCTGCCCCCACGGCCGGCCCATCTGGTTTGAGGTGAGCCGCAGGGAACTCTTTGAACTTGTGGGCAGAACGGTCTGAAACGGGGAAATCAGGAAGCCCCTCCCTATTGGATCAGTACTTTCAGATCCGCCAGTCCTGAATATCCGGGAACAGCTTTCTCCAGAGCTTTAACCGTAGAGCCGGCACTCGAGCTGTCACCCGAAGCAAACTGAAGGCGGGCCAGTTTATCATAGGCATCACCCCGGGATGAATCCAGGGAGATTACCCTGATATATGCAGTTTCAGCCCGGTCGTTCTCACCGCTTTCAGTAAGTGCCAGGGCCAGATTCATCTGCAGCTCAACATCATTGGGATTCGATGCAGCAGCCTTCTCAAAATATTTCAGACTGTTTGAATAATCCCTTTTGTGAAGATAGGCTTTACCCAGATTATTCCACACTGCTGAGGAGTTCGGTTCAATCCGCATAGCCTGGAGCAGATACTCTATGGCCTGGTCGTCTTCCCCTCTCTCATTGTACAAAACTCCCAGGTTGATTCTGGGTTTGGAATAACCGGGATCCAATGAAGCCGACTTACGGTAGGATGTGATGGCCTGATCCACCATACCTGCCAGCTCTGCAGCCTGACCGAGGGTATAAAGATACGCCGCGTTACTTCCATCGCTGCGGACCGCCGCCGCTGCCCTGGTTAGAGCCTCATCAACATCACCCTGTTTCAAGGCTATCAAAGCTAAATTATACAGAGTATCGCCATGGGAGGGCTCCAGGTTTACAGCGTTATCATAAGCATCCCGTGCTTCATCATAGTTTCCCAGTCCATACTCCGCCGCTCCCAGGCTTCTCCAGTAACGCACCTTCTGTGGTGCCAGATTGGCCGCCATGGTAAATGAATCCGCCGCGCCCGACCAGTTTTCTCTCAGAAGATAAATTCGGCCCATTTCATAGTGACTCGGCGCATGTTCGGGCTGAACCTTGATACTTTGAGTAAAGGCTTTAGATGCATCGGAGGTTTTTCTCAATCTGTTGTAGCACAGTCCCAGATTGAACCAGTTATTCGGGAAATCACTCTGAATGCCACTCACTTTTTCAAATGAACCGGCAGCATCGGCATACCGGGCATCCCGGAACTGGGCTTTACCCAGTTCGTACCATATATCAGCCATGTCAGGTTTGAGACTTGCCGCCCGCTGGAAAGAATCAATAGCTTCATCCAGATTGCCTTCGGTATAGGCAATTTCACCAAGACGGTAATGAGAATTCCAATCCTGAGGATTCCGCTGTAAGGCTGCTTCATAGGCATCGGATGCCCGCCGGCGGTTATCGCTGTTCTCAGGATCGGCCAGATACCATGCGTCACCTTCTATGGCCCAGGCTTCGCCTGATTCAGGATCGAGAGACCGGGCTTGAGCTGACAGATCTTTTGCCCTGGTGTATTGCTCCCTTTCTACGGCTCTCCGGGCATCGTCCAGAAGTTTACCCAGTTCCCGTTCCAGCTCTTCCCTGGCCTGCCTCTCTGCAGCAGACTCTGCATCCCTTCGGGCCTTTTCGGCATCGTTTTTCAATGTCCGGGCAGCGCTGGAATCCGGTTGAATCCGCAAAGCCGAATTGGCGGCCTCAACAGCATCATCGTAGCGTTTATCAGATAAAGCCCGGCGTCCATCGGCTATCAGGGACTCAACTTCCTGCCTTTGAGCTTCCTCTCTCTGCCGCCGCTCGGCTTCAGCCCGTTCTCGGGAAGCAGTGTCTTCGGGATTATCCCGGTTGATGGACTCCCCCAACCGGTCCAGACTTTCGGCCAGCTGTTCATTCTGATTTCTCAGAGCATCCAGTTCCGCCTGTTTCGAAGCGGCTTCTTCCGACTTTCTGGCCGCCAGAATATCATCCCGCAGCCCGCGGGCATCCTCATCGGTCGCATTATCAATTAATAGCTGATTAAGAAGATCCAGAGCCATCTGGTATTCACCCTGATCGAAATAGTCCCGGGCCAGAAGGAGCATGTTATCCCGTTTTGACGAGGATTGTTCAACATCGGCGCTCCCGCGGCTGTTTTCTCTGCCTCCGCTGCGTAAAAGAAAAAACAGCCCCAGTCCGATTAAAAGAGCCAGTATTACGGCAGCGCCGATTATTAATAGTTTTTTGTTCCCGTACATTTTTCAGTCCTCCAGGGCCGAATCTTCAAAGTCTTCACGAATGTTTTCCGAACCGGCACTTATACTCTTTGTATCTTCACCGCTGCTGCTCAGAGATTGTAGAGCCTCTTCCATCAATGCAGCCCGGCGAGCCTCTTCTTCGGCACGAGCCGCTTCCTCAGCCAGTCTGCGTTCCTCTTCCAGCAAGGCCTGTTCAGCTGCAGTCGCGGCGGCCTGTGCATCGCTGGCCAGCCGGGTATTTAAAAGATTAAGCAACTCTTCGATTGTTTCCTTCTGGGGTGATTCAGGCTCCCGGACAAGATACTCGGTATAATCACCCACTGCCAGCAGGAAGGAAGATCGGTTGAGCTCCATATTGGCCCTGTTCAGCAAAGCGGAGGAAGAAAGCGGTCCGCCGGCATCAATCACCGCTGAATAGTCTGAAGAGGCACCGTCATAGTCACTGACGGCAGTTCTCAGGTTCCCCCTATTCAGCAGAAGTCTATCTCTTTCACCGCCGTTTAAACCAATACCCCGGCTGTAGGATTCCTCAGCTTCCTGCAGTTTCCCGCTCTGATGATAAATGATACCCAGATAGAGATAATAAATATCCCGGTTGGGATCGGCCTGAGCAGCCTGCTGAAAATACTCCGACGCTTCTTCGGATTTCTGCCATTTGAAGGATTCAAGTCCCTTGTTGAATAATTCTTCCGCTGTTTGCGCTCCGGCAGCTGAAGTTATACAAATAAGAGTAAGGACAAATAACAAGGTTCTGAGAACTGGTTTGACAGTATGGTTTTTTACCACTAGGCTACGATCAGTTCTAAGGATTTCAGGTTTATAGATGAATACGGGAATCGTAGTTTTACTCATAGTTGTATCCACCGGCCTCTTGGGTATTCTGATTTTATTTCTCATTAAAAGTCTCGCAGCTCCTCGAAAAATCGGTGCGTTACAGGATCAGGTTAAACAGGGCAAGGTGAATCAGGCAATACGAAGTGCCAAACAGATTCTTGCCAAAGATCCCAGAAACAGTGAAGCCCACTACCTCCTTGGTATGGCATACGCCCAGGACGGTAAAAACGAGCTGGCTCTGATGGAGTATAAAACCGTCAACCAGATCAGTGACTTTTCCGGAATATGCAAGGAAACCACATTCCGGAAAGACATTGCCGCCTTATTCATTCAATTCGGTCAGGAAGAGGAAGCTCTCAAGGAATATCTTCTACTGACAAAGCTTGAACCCTATGAACCAAGCCACTACTACAATGTAGGCCGTTTACTGGAAACCCGCAACAAAGGCGAACAGGCTGCGGGGTATTACCGGAAAGCTCTTGAAGTAAACCCCCGGTTTTCCGACAGCTGGTTTGCCCTGGGACAGCTGATGTACAAGGCCAAACAGAACGCTGAAGCCGGAAATGCCCTGCAGAAAGCAATCAAGCTCAGACCGGATAACTACAAGGCCTACTTCTATCTGGGTCGGATACTCAAAGATGCCAGAAACTTTGCCGGAGCCCTTTCTGCCTTTGAGAATGCCCAGAAAGATCCTGACTTCAAGTTGAAGGCGCTTATTGAACGGGGTGCCTGCTTTCTGGCAACCAAGAATTATTCAAGAGCACAAAATGAACTGGAACGGGCCATAAAGATATCCGAAGAAGATGCCAAATCACCTGAAATGATGCATGCCCGCTATTTTCTTTCTGTCTGTTATGAACGTACACGGAATTTGGACAAAGCTATTGAACAGTGGGAACTGCTCTACGCTCAAAAACGGACATTCCGGGATGTTGCTGAGAAACTCAGCCAGTATCAGGAACTCCGGGGAGATGACCGTATAAAAGATTTTATCACCGAATCCCAGGAAAATTTTGAAAAAACCTGTAAAAGACTGGCCGAGGTAATGGACCTTACCATCACCGACTATGTCACCATGGATGAAGGTTGCCAGATTACTGCAATAGAACGCAGTACCGGACAGTGGCGGAATACCCGGAAATTCCCTAAAATTCTGCTGATACTGAGAACCCCTGATACCATCGATCTTCCCAGAGTCAGAAGCTTCCATGAACAGATGAAAAAAACGGGAATTACCCGGGGATATTTCATCAGCAGCTCAAACTTTACCCGCTCGGCGTATGAGTTCACCGAATCCCGCCCGATAGATCTCGTACCCAGGGAAAAACTTCAGGAAATGCTGAAACAGTCGGAGCAAATGGATAAGGAAGAGAATTGAACCTCCTTGCCGTTGCGGATCATGTAGATCCCCTGGTTTATTCCCAGAGTATCAAGGAGCGCTTTGAAAGTATTGACTGCATTCTGGGAGCTGGAGATCTGGAGATTTCTTACTACGAATATATTGTCTCCTGTTTAAACAAACCCCTATACTTTGTATTCGGAAATCACAATCTGAAAACTCTCAGGTTTTTCCGGCCCACAGCGGATGCCGCCCCCTCTTCAGAATGGATTAACAGGGAAACTCATGGCTTCGGATCCATCTGTATTGACGGCAGAGTAGTCCGGGATAAAAAGCGTAAGCTCCTGCTGGCGGGACTTGGAGGCTGTAGAAAATACAACCGTGGAGATCATCAATTCACAGAGTTCCAAATGTTTATGCGGATTATGCGTTTGATACCCCGTTTGGGTTTCAACCGGATATTCCGGGGACGCTGGCTGGATATTCTTCTCACCCATGCTGCTCCTGCGGGAATTCACGACCGGGAAGATCCATGTCATCACGGATTTGAAAGCTTCCTGTGGTTCATGAGATGGTTCAAACCCCGTTATCTTATACACGGTCATGTACATTTGTATGATATTAATGCCCCGCGAGTTTCTGTATACAATGATACAACTATTATCAATGCCTACAATCATATCGTTTTTGATTTGGAGAAAGGAATGTCAGAAAACCCGTTTATAGAAAGTCAGGCTGATAGTGATTTTTCCAGGGCAAAACAGAAAGCCTGGATTCACTCCATCAAATCCGTAATCAATCCGGAAGCCGGACAACTGCTCTCATTTCATGATGTTAAAAGCCTGCTGAAACCTGACAGAGAAAAATATCTCGGGATGAAAACCGTACCCATCGAGAATATTACCGGCAGCGAAGATCGATATCAGGACTTCAACCGGCATTTCTTCCCCAGAAAAGAACATCTCCGCCAACGATGGATGAGTATCGACCGGGCCTATCTGTCTGATATCAACCTGCCGCCGATAAAACTTCTGAAGCTCGGAGACATGTACTTTGTAAGGGACGGAAATCACCGGGTGTCTGTGGCTCTTACCCAGGGTGTCTACGCAATTGATGCGGAAGTTATTGAGCTCAGCTCGGAAATTACAGTTAAAAAAAATGCAACCAGAAATGATATATTAAAAGCTGTACTCGCTTATGAGAGACGTTCAATCCTGGAACAAACCGAACTCGACCGCATCATACCTGTAGAAATGATTGAATTTACCGCCCCGGGACGATGGCATGAGATTCTCAATCATATCGAGGGTCATAAATACTTTATCAATATGGGCTCAGAAAAGGAGATTCCTTTTGAGGATGCGGCCCGCTCCTGGTACAACAACTTATACACGCCCATTATCGAACTCATCAGAGAAGAACGTCTTCTCACAAGGTTTCCCAGGCGTACCGAAGCCGATCTTTACATTTGGATAATAAAACACTGGCACAGCCTTAAAGAAAAGTACGGTCCTGAATATCCTCTGGATAAGGCCGCATCGGAGTTTTCTGCTGCACACGGGAAGGGATTCTTTTCAAGATGGGGTAAAATAATAAAAAAACTATTCGGTATCTGAATGAACGGTCTCGGGTAAAAAGGGGTATGGCCCGAGACGGAAACCTCCTGAAGTATCTTCCAATGTAATCCACAGTTCCCACCATAAGGCTTTCCCGGCAGTAACTCTGCTGCCGTCACTTACCCTCTGAATATCCAGGGGAGAAAACTTCTCATCCCGCAATATCAGCATTCCCCAATCGTGTTCACCTTTCAGATGCAGTACATCATCCACAATGGAAACTTCAGGCCATTCCACATCCTCAATTGCGGGACGATCCGGATCCGGACGTAAAGTAAGTTCATCACTTCTTCCGGCCAGATCCTCCAGTCTGAAAGTATAGAGAGCATCGGGGAGCCGGGAACCTTCAAGCGGGATAATACCGGGAAGTCCCTGCCACGCCACTCCGGAAACAGTCTCAGTAATCCACTCATCTTTCGGGAATCGCCAGATAAATCCGGTACTGCCGGCGGTGGCAGTGAGCATTGAAAGGTCTTCATAACCGTCGGGATCGCTGATGCGCAGGGAAACCGACAACTCTTCGTAACGGTGCATACCATCATCACGATACAGTACACGCCATTCCATTTCATCGATAACCGGAGCCGTACCGCTGCAGGAAATCATCAACAATACGGCAGCGGCAGAAATTGCAATTATGATATATGAGATTCTTAAACTATTCACATTACAATCCGGCTGTCACCATCAGCCGAACGGGTTAAGGTGCCCTTTGATTCAAGAATGGAAAGAACTTCCAATGTTCGGGTTCTGCTGCCTCCCAGGCATTCCCGGGCACCGGCCATGGTGATTCCATCACCCTTTTTCCGCCCATCCATAAGCCGGTTTCCCAGCGATTCCAGAGCTTCCGGAGAAAGCCAGATACTCTCCCCGCCGCTGACGTAACCGGAACGCAGAAGAACCTCCAGGGCCGCTCTGTCAGATTCACCGTTTATGGAACGTACCCTTACACCCTCTTCCCCCGCATCCTTAATCTTCTTCAGCCAGCCCCGGTGATAAGGTGAAAGCGGAGGATCCCCCACAGGAAAAAACCACCCGTTGCGAACTTCCAGGGTTCCTTTTCCGCACATATCCCCAACCAGGGATAGAACAAGGTTTTCCGGATAATCCGGAATCCGAAGAAGCCTCTTATCGGCTCCGCCGGGGCGGGAAACAATTTTCAGTATTTTACGCTCCAGTACCTTCTGCCGGTCCTGAAGAATCAGCCAGGAATCCATCAGCCGGGCACCCTCCCAGCTATTCTTATAAAACATCTGAGGTATCTCTACAAAACCCCGGACATGGAGAATACGGCCGTAGATTTCAACCGCTTCGGGGTGGGGATCGGGACGGCGGCGGGCCATATTGTTCAGTTTCCGGCGTTCATCCTGAGAGGGCATACCCGGCCAGACTACAGTGAACTTCCGGGGAACCCGATTCGCACCCAGGATAGTAAGTACCGCACCGGGGAACATGGGAAAAGGTTTGGGAAATTGGATGGAGAGGAATGAGCCTTCAAGGTGAAAGCTCCCCCGTCCGATAAACCGTTCCCTGTTGAAATCCGGGCAAAGACCGCCTCTGACTATTTCAGTTTCCAAAGGTACGGGCTTCCCATCGGGAAGAAGCAGGGCCTCCCGTGTTTCAGTTACAGGCCATTTTGAGGAAATTATCATCCCGCCGGCAAAAAGAGAGGAACGGGCAATACCCTTGATTCTCAACCGGTAATCTTCACCGTTTTTTACGACAGACTTTATTTTAACCGGCTTGAAACCCGGGATAAACTGAAAATCAGCCCCTTCTTCAAGTCCCCCGGCAATGGATTCACAAACAATTTCAGTTAATTTTCCGCTGCCTCGGGATTCAACCTTCAATATACGGAAACCGGGAATTACAAGCATTAAGCCACCTGCTTTTTGTTAGTTGAATATTATTATAGAAGGTTGCCCGGGAAGTCACAATTCAAGGAGTCAAAGACATACAAAATCGGGTAAACTTCTTTTATGCACTCATCGGAGAACATTAAATTGGCAATCTTTCTCGGAAATCCCGGAAAACAATACGCCCGAACCCGGCATAATGCGGCTCAAATGCTCCTGAATGCTCTGCCGGAAGCCGCCGGACTCATCTGGCGGGAAAAATTTCATGGAAAGGTTGCCGAGTATACCCGGGGAGAGAACCGATGCAGGTTTCTCATTCCTGAAACCTTCATGAATAATTCCGGAAAATCGGTCTCGGCAGCTGTTGGGTTTTACAAAATAGATATGAAAAATCTTCTTGTTATTCATGACGACCTTGAACTTCCTTTCGGAGAATACGCCCTTCGCTTCGGCGGTGGACTTGCGGGGCATAACGGTCTCAAGTCCATCAGGGACAACCTGGGGGATACCGATTTCTGCCGGCTGCGGCTGGGTATAGGACGTCCTGCCCGGGGTTCGGTTCATTCCTGGGTACTCGGCCGTTTCAGCCCCGATGAGGAAGCCGTACTGCCTCTTATTCTTAACCATGCCGCCGATAAACTCAGCCGGGTACTCAATGGTATGGAATCTGTTCAAAAGGGTGCAGAACCGGTTAAAGTTCTAATCCGATGAAGAATACTCCCCGCATTAATCATTTTGCTTCGGCAAAAGATGCCTCGGACGCTGCAGCCCGCTATATCCTGGAGACAATAAAAACCGCCCTGAAAGAAAAAAAACGGTTATCAGTGGTTCTTCCGGGAGGATCGGCTCCGAAAAAACTGAACGCCTCCATCATCTCACTATCAGGAGATATGGATACAAGCCGTATTGACTGGTTTTTCGGAGATGAAAGGGCCGTCGACCCAAAGAGCCCCGACAGCAATTACCGTATGCAGATGGAAACACTGCTTGAACCGCTGAATATACAACCGGAGCATATCCACCGCATCCCCGGAGAGCTGGGAGCATCCCGGGCCGCCGGGGAATACAATCTGCTGTTGGCAGACTATTTCTCAGGACCACCTGCCTTTGATTTAATTCTTCTGGGACTGGGACCGGATGGTCATACGGCAAGTCTTTTTCCAGGCTCCGAAGCACTTAGTACTGAAGATGTTCCTGTAGTTGGAACCGGCACCGCCCCGCTGAAACCTCATGTGGAGAGGGTTACTCTCACTTTCCCGGCAATTAACACCGCCGGAAACGTGATTTTCTTTACCGGCCGTACCGGTAAGGAAACTATCATTGAGCATCTTTGCTCCGCCGCCGATGATTCCCCGGGGAAAAAAATCTACCCTTTTGAATCGGTCAAGCCGGAGTTCGGTCCGGCTATATGGTTTGTTTACAGGAATAACTCATGAAAGAAAAACCGGGAATAGAACCAATCAGTCCAGAGAAACGTTTGAATATACTCAAAAAGGCCTCCTGGGCAGGTATTATCGGGAACCTGTTACTTTCCACTCTGAAAATCACCGCCGGGCTCATCTCCAGTTCCCTGGCAGTAGTCGGGGACGGGATTGACAGCCTGAGTGATGTGGTTACCTCCATGGTGACTCTTTATGCGGCTAAAGCCGGGGCAGTACCTCCGGACCCTGAACATCCCTGGGGACACGGCAGGGTGGAAACAATTGCGACAAAGACTCTCTCTCTGGTGATTATCATGGCCGGTCTGCAGCTTCTCACCATGACTGTCAGAAAAATTACCGGTGGGGAGATTTCCGATATCCCGGGGAAGTTTGCTTTGCTTGCCAGTGGAGTCTCCATTATCGGAAAATCAGTACTGGCGACATATAAATTTCATGCCGGTCGTGTTACCGAAAGCCGGATGATGAATGCCGATGCCATCAACATGCGTAACGACATTTTACTGTCTTTTGCCGTATTGCTGGGAGTGTTCTTCACCCGTATTCTCCATCTGCCCATTCTTGATGTTACCGCCGGATTTGCCGTAAGTATCTGGATTATAGTTTCTGGAATAAAGGTTTTTCTGAATACCAACACCGAGTTGATGGACAGTATTGATGATAAAAATGTCTATTGCGATGTTTTTCAAGCAGCTGAAATGATCCAGGGGATTTCAAATCCTCACAGGGTTAGAATCCGTGGTCTCAATTCACTATATGTTATCGATATGGATGTGGAAGTGGACGGTAATTTAAGCGTTACCGAGGCTCACAGTCTGGCCTGCAGTCTTGAAGTGGAGATACGCAATCGAATCAAAAAAGTGTATGACATCATGGTGCATATAGAACCGGCGGGAGTGCCTGATCATCTGGAGGGATATGGGCTGGTACCGGATGATATAAGAAGAAACGGATCTAACAGTATTAAATAACCACTGATAACCAAACCCCTCCACCGGGGACTTGATTATCTGAGGGGCATTCCGTTAAGTTGTTTACGGATATTTCATCTGGAGGTAACATATGGCTTACGTCATTAACAAAGAAGATTGCGTCAATTGCGGCGCTTGTGAACCCGAATGCCCCGTTGAGGCGATCAGCGAACAGGGTGATGTACGGGTAATCGATCCCGATCTGTGCACAAGCTGCGGCGCCTGTGTCGAGGTATGTCCCACCGATTGTATCGTGGCTGACTGACAAAACCCATTTCATCATTCAAACCGCCGTTCATCCGGCGGTTTTTTAATCCCGGACGAGGCCTGCAGCACTCCCATTTACCGCTTATCCATTCTATCATCCATACCATGCAGTTCAAACCTGAAGCAATAATAGAGCGGGCCGCCATGTACCGCGGAATCAGAGATTATTTTGATAACTGCGGATATCTGGAAGTTGACACACCTCTTCTGACAGACAGCCCGATTCCTGAGTCCCATATTGAACTGTTCCAGACCCGCAAGGTACGGCCTGATGGAACTTCATACCCCCTTTATCTTGTACCATCTCCTGAAATCTGGCTGAAAATGGCTCTGGCCTCAGGCTCTTCTTCCCTCTTTCAGATCGGCCGCTGTTTCAGAAACGGTGAGCAGATGGATAAGTGGCATCGAAATGAGTTCACCATGCTCGAATGGTACGGTGTAGATAAAACGTCCGGGGATAATCTGCTCGTGATGCAGGAGATAATCAAGGTTACGTTACATGCGGTGAACTCTGAAGCCGGGGAAGAAGTTTCAGGCAATATACGGGAAATCAGTATGGATGAAGCCTTCCGGGAATTTGCGGGGTTTTCACTGGAATCGGCGCTGGAAGAGTCCGGTCTGTCCGGAATAAACCGGACATCACCCGGCTATCCTGCATCTCTTGCGGATATTACTGAGTTTTTTCGAAGCCGACTGAAAGAAAAGAATCTACCTTCGGGAGATATTGATAGGGAAAGCGCCGATGATCTGTTTCACCGCTTATTTCTCACCCTTGTGGAAGACGCCCTTCCTGCAGACCGTCCTCTGGCTCTCACCCATTGGCCTGCATTTATCCCTACTCTGGCACGGGGTATTCCAGATACACCCTGGGCGGATCGATGGGAGCTGTATATCAGAGGCGTTGAAGTAGCCAACTGCTACGGTGAGGAGACCGGTGAGGAGCTGTTAAAAAACTACTGGGAAAATGAGTCACCGGAAAAACCCGATCCTGATTTCCGATGGCCGCAGCTCATTGGCCGGGGGATGCCTTCCTGCTCGGGTACGGCTGTGGGGCTGGATCGGCTGCTGGCCCTTGTCCGGGGGGATGACAGCCTCAAGGGGCTGGACCTTTTCCCGATCCATGATAATATGCCCCGATAATTTAAAGCAGAACAAACAAACAGGGAAAAAATATGGGAATGATTAAAGCGGGCGCCATCGCCAAAGGTACCTACCTTTTAGAAAAAAATGAACCTTTCATTGTCGCTGAACGTGAATTTGTCAATCCGGGAAAGGGCTCTGCATTTGTAAGGCTCAAATTGAAAAATCTGCGCTCAGCTGCGGTACTCAAGATAACTCATAAAAGCCAGGATAACTGTGAAGAAATCGATGTGGATGAAGTGGAATGCCAGTTCCTTTACTCTGATGGAACACTTTTCCATTTTATGGACACTGCCACTTTCGACCAATTCGAAGTTCCCATAAAAACCCATGAGAACGCCCGGTTTTATATGCTTGAAGGTGAAACCTTCAAGCTCACCCGGTGGAATGACGAGACTCTCGATATCCGCCTGCCTCCTAAAAAAGACCTCCTTGTAGCCGAGGCTGAAGAAGCTGTAAAAGGCGATACGGTTACCGGGGCTACAAAATATGTGATAACTGAAACCAACCTGAAGGTTAAAGTTCCCATTTTCATCAAACAAGGTGAAAAAATCCGGGTGAATGTGGAATCAGGTGAATATCAGGAGCGTATCAACGACTGATTTCGTTAACCGGCAGACCGTCTGCCGGTTTTCCGGGGAAGAAATAATACTGGATCTTTCCCTGGGACTCTTCAGCAGTGCGGGTGTCGATGCCGGCTCCCTGCTTCTTTTAAAAACTATTGCAAAAAAAATTGACCTCGGAAAACTCTCCTCAATCCTGGATGTGGGCTGCGGTGTCGGGACCCTGGGTTTATCACTGGCAAAACGCTGCCCTGACGCCGAAGTTTTTATGGTGGACCGGGACGAACTTGCCGTGGATTTCACCCGGCACAATGCGGATCTTAACCGGCTTAAAAATATCAGGACCGCTTCCAGACTTATGCTTGAAGGCCCGCATTCGGGCTCCTACGATTTGATTCTTTCGAATTTTCCCGCCAAGGCCGGTGCTCCGGTGCTCCGGGACTATCTGAACCGTTCATTGCCCCTCCTGAAACCCCAGGGAACCGCCGTCATTGTGATTGTCTATACTCTGGCAAAGCTCTGCAGGGAGCTCATTACAGAAGAAGGCGGCGAGATTGTCCATGTGGATGCCTCTAAACAACATACGGTATTCCACTACAGATCGGCGGCAAACCACGATGCAGATAGCGCTGATAACAAAAGCCTTCTGCAGCCCTACATCCGGAATTCAGACGAATTTAAAATCAAGCGTACCCGGTATAATCTGGATACGGTATGGAACATCAGCGATTTTGACACCCTCTCCTGGCGGCTGAAGCTCATGGGCGAGTTAATCAACCGGGAACCCCGGTACGGGGTGATGGTATTCTGGTCTCCCGGGCAGGGCCATCTTCCTCTTGCGGTCTGTCGGCAGAAGGGAGCCCGACCTGAAAAAGTAATACTCACCGGCAGGGACAGACTGGAGCTGCTTATCAGCGCCCATAACCTGAAAGCCATGGGGACCGACTTGCCTCTTGAGATACGCCCTCTGGCCGATCCGGGAATGGAAGGCTGTTTTGGAGAAAAGAAATCGGCAGACCTGCTGATAACCGATCTGAGTCCGGTACCCCGGACGGACTGGAGCAGTTCATTGAAGGATGAAGCGGCAAAGGTTCTGAAGACTGGTGGGGTCTGGGGTATTGCAGGCCGCAGTGCCGATGTGGCTGTGCTGACAAAAGTCTCCAGGGGATGGACAACTCTTGAGGACAAACGAACCCGGGGATGGCGGGCGGTGGTTTACCGGAAGAACTAATCCTGGCAGCCTGTCGGGCTTAAGCAATTCCGGATCTATTTTTGATCTTTTTCCTCATTTCAGCGTTGCTCAATCGTTGGATATTATTCATATCCTCCTTATTCGCGCCTTGAACTAAGAAAAATCTTCAAAAATCGCCTCGAAAGCCCCAAGTCCGACAGGCTGCTACTCTTCTCCGATTTCAGTTGTATCCGGAATGTGTTTCTCAGCAGCCGCGGAGACCGAAACCTCAGGGCGCAAGAGGTCAATTGAACTACTATCCTGCTGATGCACGACAATCTGAGAAAACGGGATTTCAATATTGTGAGCCGCGAAGGTCCGCCAGATTTCCAGGTTGGTCCAGCTCATGGCATCAGCCCGGGTACCCACATCATGTATCCACGTGCGAAGCTGCATGCTGATTCCCGAAGACGCAAAAGTTTTCACCCTCACAAGAATCTCCGAATTACTCTGCAGCCAGGGATTCCTTGAAGCAACAGCTTTAAGAAGCTCAATCACTTCATCAAGGTCTGAATTGTAGGAAACATCCACCTCATTTACAATAACAACCCGGCGATCCTTGTAACTGTAATTATGAATTGTACCCCCGGTGAGCTGGCGGTTGGGGATTATGAGCGTTTCATTCTCAAAGGTAATCAGTTCGGTGTTCATCAGCCGAATATGCCTGATGTTCCCATCGTACTCTCCCACACGAATACGGTCACCTTCCTTCACCAGACCCATACTTATCAGAGTAATCCCGGCAAAAAAATCGGCAATTATGGACTGGAGGCCGAAACCGATACCGATACCGAGAACCCCGAAGAGTACTCCGACGGCCGAAAGATCGATTCCGATAATAGACATCCCGAAAATAAAAACCAGCACCATGGCCGCATACCGCAACAACCGGCCGAGGGAAAAGGATTGCTCTGCATCCAGACCGAAGCGGTTAAGAGAACGGGATTCCAGACTGGCGGAAACAAGTTTCCCTGTCCAGGAGGCTACGGCAATAACCGGAATAAACAGCAACAGGGTGATAACAGAGATTTGAGTTTTCCCGCTTGTAAAGAATGGCTTATTAAGAATACTGAAAAAATGACCCAGACCTCCATAGGCCCGGGCACCCATGAGGGAAACAATAGATAGCATTATCCCGATAAAAACTACAGTTCTGAGGATTCTCCGGGTCCACAGCAGTATTCTTCTCTGCCTCTTCTCCTCTTTAACGTACCGTTTTGTCAATCGGCGTATAAGAAGAGAAAGAAGAAAAGCGCCAAGAAAAAAACCGGCTGCCGGAAGGGCAAATCGCAGCAGAAAATCAAGGAGACTGAACGGAAGGGTGATATTTCCGACACTGAGGGGACTGCTGAGCCATTGTTTCATCAGACAATCCTATCTCAATTGTCGTTTTCCAGCCAGAGAACCTGCCATGGTGTCATCTCCACACAGCCTTCTTTCACTGGAATATCAACATCTTCATAAATATCATGAATGCTCTGATATCCGGAGAACTCGGAAGGAAGTTCGATTCTCTGATTTTCTGAGGAGACAGACTGGAGACAGAGTACCCCCCGGCCGTCGGAGGAAGTGCGTATCAACCCGAAGATTGATGGTCCGATATCCAGAATCTTCTGGGCAGCGGCGGGATGAAAGGCCCTGTGTGAGCTGCGTGCCTTCAGCAGGAGGGAGTAACCGTTAAAAATCATAGACCGAAGGCTTGAAGGATCGTCAAGCTCTGTATTGAGCTGAGCAAGAGAAAGTTTTTCTCTGTTGATTGTCCGATTCGCACCGGTGAGACCGACACCTTCTTTCCAGTTCCCGGAACCCAAGAGACTGTGGATGTAGATTCCCGGCATTCCGGCCATGGAAAGCATGACAGCCTGGGAAGAGAGAAACTTTGCTGCCCTGAGACTATCCGACAGAGTTTTTTCTGCAATGGCGTCCCTGTAACTGATGTTCAGCTCGTAGGGTATTTCTCCTGCGGGAGTCGCCTTGTAACTGATAAGCCCACCCCGGCCTTTAACGGCGGTAATCAGGGCTTCAATTTCTTCGTCGCTCAAATATCCTCTGGCAGGGAGCACACCTACACCATCATGGGATGCCAGAAAATTAAAGAAGGTGAAGTCGGGATTCGGCTCCGGCAGTGTCTGTGCCCAGGATGTAAGCTTTGAGGCATCCCCCCGTATGTAGGCGTCCATTGTCAGAGGGGGCAGGGTGAACTGATAAACCATATGAGCCTCATCAGTGCCATTTCCGAAATAGGAGATATTTTCCTTATGGGGAACATTAGTTTCGGTTATCAGGATAACTCCGGGAGCAGTCTCAGCCAGTACCAGACGGAAGAGCTTCACCATCTCATGGGTTTTGGGATGATGCATGCAGCTGGTACCGATTTCTTTCCAGAGAAAACCGATGGCATCAAGACGTATGATGCGGACACCCTTCCCGACATAGTCGAGGAGTATGTCTATGAATTCCAGAAAGACATCAGGGTTTGCAAAATTGAGATCTACCTGATCGTCACTGAAAGTTGTCCATACCTGTTTTTTCTCTCCATTTACCTCAAACTCATGGAGCAGAGGAAGGGCCCTTGGGCGGAATACCGCCGTTAAATCCGTACCGGGTTCCACTGTAATAAAGAAATTCTGATACTTGGGCACACCCGCTAAAAATTGCTTGAACCAGGTTCCTTTGGCACTGCAGTGATTCAGCACAAGATCGGCCATCAGGCGGAAACGGCTCCCGATAGCCGAAATATCAGTCCAGCTGCCCCAGTCGGGGTTTACCTCCCGGTAATCCATTACCGAAAAACCATCATCCGAGGAATAAGGGGAGAACGGCAGTATGTGAATACCGGATATTACTCCGTTAAGGTGTTGATCGGCGAAATCTTTTAAAGCGGCCAGGGGAACCATCTCCGGAGATTGGATGTTATCCCCGTAACTTATCATAACAGCATCACCCTCATCGGCAGGAACTCCCCCGTCAGGGAATCCTGGAATCTCAGGCAGGGTTTTACGCCATTTCTCAATTGTTTTATTCAGCCTTCTGGATGTGGCAAGTCCGGATTTCTGCCCATAGATGTATTCCAATTTAGTTCTGATGCGGTCGTCCATTATCATCCTCCGTATTCCATATAAGACAAGCATAAAAGTTCAGCCCTGAAAATTCCCGGTATTACATAAAATAAAGCTTTAAATCAACCAGAATCGCCAACTCATGAGTATCAGAAGAATGAATCCGGCGATGAATTTGTAAGCTATGGCTACTGATTTACCAAGAACCGCACCGATACCGGCTTTACCGCTCTCAGCTGCAGTTCGCCGGGAAAACAGGTATTCAAAAGCAAAGGTTAAGGCAAAACATCCGATAAAAACACCGGCAATAGAACCTGTTACCGGCAGCACCGCGGTACCCAGAACGGCTCCGGCAAATCCTCCGATTACAGCTCCAGCCATCCCGGCACGGGAAGATCCGTATTTCTTTGCCCCCATGAAGCCTGTCAGCTGATCCACTACCTCGCCGGAAGCTGCTATGAGAAGAAAGACTGTAAACCAGCCCCAGGTGAAGCTCTCTCCATTACCGGCAATCACTGCAATAAGCGCAGCAACAACCGGTATAAAATTTCCGGGAAGGCCTAAAACTCCCAACAGAACCCCGGCAACAGAAAGGGCTAAAAGCAGTATTTCCAGGCCGGTATTGTTCAATCCGTCATCGACCTCGGGTCGAGAACGTATACATTCTCCTCACCTGCCGCGACAACCAGCGGCCCCAGTCCCACGGGTCTGACTCTGGAGAACTCCCCGAGCTGAAACTCTCCGATTTGAGCCCCGCTGTCCGGATTGAGTATGGAAATGGTTCCATCATCTCTGCAAAGATAAAGAACTCCATTAATAATCTGCGGTGGTGCTGAGACTGCTGAGACAGGGGGAAACAAGTTCTCTCCATTCCTGAGGTTCAGTGCATAAAGGACACCGTCTCCATAGAGAAAAACACCGTTGTTACTGAAAACTGCATCGGTGTGAACCCGGACTGAACCACTTTCCTTCAGTTTGTGATCCCAGATAACTTCACCCTGATGAAGATTAACTGCAGTTACGTTTCCCCGGCGTCCGGAAAATACCGCGATATTCCCCCTGATGGCCGGAGCCTGTCCGATAGGCTGAGATGACGCGGTTGAAATACTGCGGGTTACAGATTTGGAAACCGGATCTATGTACAGAAGGGACCCGCGCTGATCGGCTAGAATAATCTGATTGTTCCAGACTGCAGGGGTCATGCGGGAGCCGCCGGGGATATTGATGCTGTCAACTATCTTACCTGTCTCAGGACCGTTATTGGGGTTGAGGTATATCAGTGCACTGTCCGAGGGAAGGATGAGGTACTTGTTCCATGCGAGAACCCGTCTTCCGAAGAGGTTGGCCTGGTCGCCGGTTAATTCACGCCTCGCAAGTATGCTTCCATCTGAGATGTTGATGATGGCAAGTTCGGCATTCCCGATCAGGTAAACCCGGTTACCGGAAATTACCGGAGTAACATTTTCTGCATTCCGGTTCCTTGTGGCCCTTGTCCAGAGTATTCTCCCGTTTCTGTCGACGGCATATACTGTCCCCCCTCCAGTAGCACCAATGGCAACAGTTCCGTTGGATACAAGGGATCCGACCGCCGGGACTGCATTTATTCGGGACTTACGGAGAATAGGCCTGGGTTCAAGAGTCACATGCAGAGGCGGCGCCTGGGCACTCAGGGAAACGGTCCGGGTAAAATCCTCATACCCCGGACGTTCCACTTTGAGAAGCAGCCGCTCCCCTGTATCTCCCTCATACTCACCGGAGCCTGATCCCAGACGGCTGCCATTAATGAAAACCGCGGCATCAGAGGGCTCGGCTGTAATTTGAAAAACAACCTTATCAGGAACATTATCGGATCGGGTGTCAGCAGCCGGTGATATAGCAACCGGTGATAACGTAGCCGGTAGAACAGCTGAAACCTGAGTCTCAATCGCCGCAGCTCCCGATTCGGCATTATCATCATTCTCTGACGGTATTGGCGGTTCTTCAAAGTCAAGATTCACCTGGGATTCGCTGCCGGCTGTTAAAACTTTTTCCAAGCGGCGCCCGTCGGGGCTTACTCCCAGTATGGAAACTTCCGAGCCTTTGACAAGAACTATGGAGGCAGCACCCTGTCCCGCAGGCCTGTTGTTTATATAGAGACTCGTTTCCGGAGGATCTGCAGTGACAGAGAGCGTCACAAACTCCGGGAGAGCGCTGGATTCTTCACCCCCCGATTTATAACCGACAGCCAGAATATCAGGCGTTTCGGCTTCCAGAACATCCGCATTCACCACCTCGATGGCAACGGGATCCGGTAGGGGTACTTCGGTTACAATACCCCTGATTCTTGATTCAAGTTCTTTTAATTGAGAGTCCTCTATTTCAGAGTTATTGTTCCCAGAGTTCTGATAGTCTGTTAAAACCTGCTCTACTTCAGCCAGGGTATCCGAAGTGATAACAATCTCCTTGTCTGCTGTTACCAAGGGCATCAAGTTACGGATATCTGTCAGATTGATATTGAAAATACCCGTATCACTGACCACCTCAGCCATTGACGGCGGTGATACAGATACCGCACCATCTGCCACTGCAATTGTCACAGAACCCCTATCATCCGCCCTGATAAGAAACTCTGTTCCCCTGACGGCACAAACCGCTCCGGGAACGTTAACTTCGAATCCATCCTGGTTTGTCAAATGACGTATTTTTGCAATGATCGATCCAAACCCAAGGAATCCTGAAACCTGTTCGCTGTCTTCTTTCAAATCCGCCGTGTCCAGCCGGTATAACGAATTAGACTGTATACGCAGTACACCGAGATTTCCAAACTGCAGTTCAACATATCCGTCGGTTCCGGTTTTAAGCTCATCCCCGATATTAATAAAATCACCAATTTCCGGTTCTCTATCCCCCTCGGATCCGGAAAGGACAACCTCACCGGTGAGAAAGGTTACCAGAGCCTGGAACGACTCTGCCGAAGGTGTAAGGTCTGAAGATGCAGTCTTTGGAACTGCAGCCTCATCGGCAGCATTAACCCTGGGTTCTGTTGTTTTTTCATCAGCCTGCCGGCCGCAGGAAGAAAGAAAAAAAACAAATAACAGTGAAAAAATAATTTCGAATTTTATGGAGGAATCCATCATGTCGTCACCTCGGCCTTTACTGATGTATACTGTTTATTATAGCACTTAATACCTTTGGAATCGCCTGGAATAGCAGATTATTCGAATTCCTTGACGCTTCTGAATATTCGTTTATTCTTAAGGGTACGAAAAAGCAATACACCGGAGGTATTCTTCACATGAAATCCAGGCACATCGGTTTTATATCTTTCCGCCTCGCCGGAACCGACGGCGTATCCTTGGAAACAGCAAAATGGGCTACGGTATTGGAACAAGCCGGATTTAAAAGCTATTTCATGGCCGGAGAGCTGGATACCCCTCCGGAAAGGTCTTTTCTGGAAGAAAAGCTCCATTTCCAACATCCCGAAATAAAGGAAATATACAACGATAGCTTTGACAGCACCATAAGACCTGCAGTTCTGACATCCAGGATTCATGAGATGAGACATTACCTTAAAGCCAGAATATACGAGTTCATCAAGCGTTTTGAAATAGACCTTATTGTTCCGCAGAATGCCCTGACTATCCCGCTGAACATCCCACTCGGGTTGGCTCTGACAGAAATCATTGCGGAAACAGGAATGCCGGTGATTGCCCACCACCATGATTTTTTCTGGGAGAGAAAGCGGTTCCTGCGCAACTGTGTATACGACTACATCAATATGTGCTTTCCCCCTCACCTACCCAATGTGGAACATGTTGTTATTAATTCTTCCGCTAAAAATCAGCTGGCATTGAGAACCGGAATATCCTCCACTCTCATACCCAATGTAATGAATTTTGAGCTGGGCCCTCCACCTCAGGACGAATATATTTCCAATGTCCGCTCAGATCTCGGGGTTGCTGAAGATGAACTATTTGTACTTCAGCCAACCCGTGTAGTTCAGAGAAAGGGTATTGAACATGCTATTGAACTGGTAGCCCGAATGGACAGAAAAGCCGTGCTTGTTATTTCCCACGCCTCGGGAGATGAGGGGTATGAGTATCAGATGCGTGTCCGGGAATATGCGGATATGATGAAAATTCGGGCCCTGTTCGTCGATGATATAATTCAGGAAGAACGGGGCACCACCGAAAACGGCCGCAAAATATACACATTGGAAGATATTTACCCCCATGCAGATCTGGTAACATACCCTTCCCTGATCGAGGGTTTCGGGAATGCCTTTCTGGAGACCATCTGGTTCAGAAAGCCCATTATGGTGAATAACTATTCCATTTATGCGACGGATATACGCCCAAAAGGCTTCAGGGTTATCGAGATGGATAATTTTATTTCACAAGGTACCATAAAAACCGCCAACGAGGTTCTCAGCAACCGGAAACTGGCCAGGGAAATGGCTGAAGTCAACTATGCACTGGGACTTCAGTATTACTCTTACAGTGTCCTTAAAAATCAGCTCCGAGCGGTTTTAACACGCCATTGGGGTGACCTCAGGATGGATTCGACTTCATGAGAATTGCACTATTCCATTACCATCTCAAACCCGGTGGCGTAACAGATGTAATTATCTATTCCATTCGTGCATTACTTTCCCGAATGGGTAAACTGGATGAAATCCGACTTGTAACCGGTAATAAAGAGAATACTGAGATTGTTCTTGAAACAGTTAGAGCAGGATTCAATCGGCAGGTTGCTGATAAAGTGAGATTGGATGTTCTGGAAGAAATCGGCTACACGGAGGAGGGACATAGCCCCGATCCTGATCAACTTAAAGCAAGACTTCTCGCCCGGTATGATGAAGATACTCTGTGGTGGGTGCATAACTATCATCTGGGCAAAAACCCGGAATTTACCGCGGCATTGATGAGTATTGCAAATTCCGGAAGCCGGAAGATGCTGTTCCATATTCATGATTTTCCGGAGTGTGGAAGACCCGGGAACCTCAAACGCCTGAACTCGGTTCTCAAGCATCCGCCCTACCCTTCAGGATCCGGAATCCGATATGCCGTTATCAACGAAAGAGACCGCCGGATTCTTTCAGATGCCGGTATGGAGGAATCCGTTTCTCTGCTTACAAATCCAGTACCCCTTTTGCCCAATGCCCCGGGAAATCCCGAAGGAATGAGAAAGGCCCTGGAGGAGCTCTGCGCAAAAGACAATCCCGGTTATATCCCCGGAGCACCCATCCTGCTTTATCCTGTCAGAGCAATAAGGCGTAAGAATATTATTGAGGCCGCTATACTGGCCAAACTACTTGATGAACCGGCAAATCTGATTGTTACATTACCTGGTGTTTCTGCACAGGAAAAAGAATACTCAAGGATTGTGGAAAGTGCCTTTAAAAGCGGCCTGATACCCGGTATCTGGTGCCCCGAGGCAACTGGTGATGAGAGACTGAGTTACCGTCAGCTTGCATCCTCCTGCGATGCAGTTATTTCCACCTCTGTTCAGGAGGGTTTCGGATATTTATTTATAAATGCCCTGCATTGGCAAAAACCTCTGCTGGCCAGGTATCTGGATATTCTTGACGGTATTCTGAACCTGTTCGGGGACTACCCCAGACGTTTCTGGGCCGATTTTCGTATACCGGCAACTGAGGAGCTCAAAATCAAAACCCAGGAAGCCTATCAGGAAAAAATCAGGAATATGGAGCCGAATCTTTCGGATAAAGCCATAAAATCCATGAATTCCGCCGTATCAAAAATTGCAGCAGGAGGTGGAATAGATATCTCATACCTCAAGGTTGAGGATCAGCTGGATGCATTGAAGCTGGCAGGGAACAATCCTGAATGGCTTGTAAAAGCAAAGCTTCTCAACCGGGAGTTACTGGATTCTGCCGGGCGGACTCTGAAAGCCAGAGCTCCTCAGATGGATAGAACGATAGAAGCTCATTTTGGAGAAGCTTCTTTTGTAAGGAACTTCAACGAGATACTTTCAAGCTTCGGAACAAAAACGCCATCCCCTTCACCGGATAAAGTAAGAGAATCCGTGGAAAAATCCTTTGGACGGATTGATTACCTGCGCCTTCTTTACGATGACTGATCGGATTTGGACTTCATGTTGCTGAACAGCTGACTGAATAGGTTGCTGATACCCCGCTTTTGATTGCTGTAATCCTTTCCTGTGAAGGATGAGACATCCTCATCCTGACCGACAATCAGCAGGACATCATCAATATTTAGCCGGTATTCAGGTCTGAAAAACTGATACTCACCCTGCCCCGCCCTGCGGAAGGCGATTACATTAATACCCAGGGACTTTCTGATTTCAACTTCAGTTAGGGTATGACCAACCAGGTTTTCCGGTACACCGGTTTCGGCAATTACCAATCCACCGGAAATTGGCAGATAATTAAATAGCAAATCCGATACGAGCAGCGGCGTTACACGCTTGGCAGCCTCAAGATTCGGGAAAATCACATGATCCGCCCCTACTATTGAAAGGATTTCCCCATGCTGATCCGTTTCAGCTTTAACGATGATATTTGAAACTCCCAGCTTGCTTAAATATTTGGTAACAAGTATAGAAGCTTCAATCTTATCCCCGAGATCGATAACCACAGCATCAATATCCCCGGGGATTAGGCGTGTTACAATTTCTTCGTTGATAACATCGGCAATGTAAGCCGCAGTAACACTATTTTTAAAATATTCAATAATCTCCGGATCCTTATCTATGAGAATAATCTCACAATCCATGAGAATCAGTTCCTCCAGTATCCTTTTACCGAATGAACTTACCCCGATAAGCGCGTATTGTTTCATCCTATCATTACCTCCCCTTTCGGGTATTCTATCAAAGCATCAGCCCTATCCCGTGCCCTGCGTATTACCAGTGAAAACAATCCAACTCGGCCGGCAAACATTGTCGCGGCAATTATCATTTTACCGGTAAATGATAATTCTGATGTGATACCCATGGACAATCCCACGGTTCCCATAGCCGAGACACTCTCAAAAACCAGTTCAGAAGCTGTAAAATCACTTGAATGGGTATATTCAACAATCCCAAGTAAAAGGATACTGACGAACAGCAGTGAAATAGCCTTCAAAAAAAACATTGCAGCCTTGCTGACATCCGCCGATGCGATACGCCGGTGAAGAAAACGAATATCACCTCTCTCATTAACACCTCGGAACAAAACAATAAAAAGTATAAACGCTGTGGTTACTTTAATGCCTCCCGCAGTAGAACCCGATCCCCCGCCAATCAGCATCAATACCAGAATTAACCACCTGGATGTCATGGATAGGCTTGCCTGATCAACTGTGTTGAAACCAGCCGTCCGGGTGGTAATAGATTGGAACAGGGCTGCAAGTATGCGTTCTCCCAAGGGAAGACTGGAAAATGCGGCTGTGGTATCAAGAAGAAGGAATCCTGCAAATCCAATGAAAATTAAGACAGGTACGGCCAGAAGCATAATTCTTGTATGAAACAGAAGAGGCCGTCTCCAGTCCGTGAATTTTCCTTTCAGATCACGCATCACCACAAATCCGATACCACCAACAACAATCAGTCCCATCAGTGTGAGATTCACCAGCAGATTGGAGCGATACGGTACCATCCCATCACTGAACAAAGAGAAACCCGCATTACAAAACGCAGAAACTGAATGAAATATCCCTTCAAAAATCGGAGCTTCAGTACCAACTCTGGAGAAACTGAGGGTAAGGAGCATTGCACCGATCAATTCAACCAGCAATGTAGTACTCAGGATGCTTTTTATAATCTGCCGCCCCCGGGACATCTGTTCGGCAACAAAAGAATCATGAAGCATTTTACTGTTCTTCAGCGAAATTCTCATCTTTGGAAGAAAAAGATAAAGCATTCCGAAGGTAACGATACCAAGACCTCCTGCCTGTATAAGCAGCAGAATAATCACCTGCCCGAATCGGCTCCAGAGAGATGTATCAATTGTAATCAGACCAGTAACACAAGTTGCAGATACCGCAGTAAAAAAAGCATCTACAACCGGTACATGGGCTACTCCCCCGGCACCACTCCAACTGATGCGAAAACTCAATAAAAGAGTACCGGTAAGTATCAGTCCTATAAAGTAAGAATAAAGAATAGTTCTTTCAGAATACCGAAATTGATGCTTAATCCTCATAGACCTCTTCAGAATAACCTGATGCCGGGTGTTCTGCCCAGTAGAAACTGCTGTCTTGACAGTAATCCCATACTCACTGATAGTAAACGAATATAAATTTTAACCACTGAAACCCTCAATTCTGAATTGAGCTTAGGAGAAGAGACATGTTACATGAACCTGCGGCCCGTGAGGAGGCAGAAGATTTTGCTGCTGAATACAAAACAAAACTTGGCCTTCGAATG
>Ga0164318_10000688_pt1 | contig 27269 bp, 24 predicted proteins | sample GuaBasSedimGuay9_FD_113734 | JGI IMG/M metagenome (GOLD analysis project Ga0164318, IMG submission 113734) | Subseafloor sediment microbial communities from Guaymas Basin, Gulf of California, Mexico - Guay9, Core 4571-4, 0-3 cm | ecosystem: Environmental > Aquatic > Marine > Hydrothermal vents...
CCTTTGTTCCGTTTTACTCGCTTGTAGGCTTGTTTTAGGTTACCTGATGAACAAACTATCATCATCAATTTTTCTGTTAAGGCTCGTCCTTGTTGTCCTTCTTTATTTACTTGCTCCTCCTGTCCTGCTTTTGCTTGGTTTACGTCCTTACATCTGTCTGACTGGATAACAGCGTTCTGTTTTTGTTCTATAAACAAATCTATTTGATACGCTATTTCTTGCTGTCGCCCCATAAATAAAAATTCTTACTGACTGCTCCTTATATTAACTAATTCAGTCCTTTATTGGTTTGTGAGTCCATCCGATTTTTTTTTCGGCTCGTTTCTCCAACTACTATGACCTCTGCTGACTTCTCAATCTTACCTGTAATTTTGACCTCTCGCCGATTGTTATCGCTCGGTTTGTCGCTGTTGCAACAGGTGTTGAGACCTCTCGGGATAAGATTATAAACTTTTCCTGCGTCCTGCTTGATTTACCCTGTGAGGTTACGGTTGAATTTTGGGCGTTCCCAATCTATAGCTCGGTTGCCCTCCTCATTTGGCCTTATATCAAGTTTCTGTGCGTCAGAACTTCAGGTTTTCTAATGGCTGCTTTCAGATTTGCAGTCGCCCGCAACACCCTTGCCAATCGCTAATGTTTCCTATCAACTCGGCACATACAGAGACTTGCACTCTGTTAGTTTATTACCATGCCCGACATACTAAAAAAAAGCCATGAATAAATCATGGCTTTTATTGTTATACTTTTAAATTCTACCGTTACTATTTTACCCTTTCAGAGTATTGCCCTGTACGGGTATCAACTTTAATTTTATCACCGGTATTTAAAAAAAGGGGTACTTTTACCGTTGCTCCGGTTTCAACCGTGGCATCTTTAAAAGTGTTGGTGGCCGTATTACCTTTTTCACCGGGTTCGGTATAGGTTACTTCCAACACCACGTAATTGGGCATCTCGCAATAAATGGGGGAGTCAGTTTCGGTATGAAACGCGATATCCACCATCTCCCCTTCTTTAAGAAGTTCAGGGGCTGCTATCATATTTTTATCAATAAAGGTTTGCTCGTAATCTTCGGTATTCATAAAATGAAAGGTATCCCCTTCGCTATACAAAAACTGATATTGGCGTTTTTCAACCCGTTGCACATTAATTTTTACCCCTGATGTAAAAGTGTTGGGAATTACCTTGCCTGTTTTCAGATTTTTAAGTTTTGTACGAACAAAGGCAGGGCCTTTACCCGGTTTTACATGCTGAAATTCAACAATCGTATAAAGGTTACCGTTAAAATCAATAATTAATCCGTTTCTAAAATCTGCTGTTGTTGCCATATTACTATTTTTTTAAACTCTGTCTTTCATTCTTGTATAACCTTTCATAACTCCGCGCTGCGAGCGGTTAATAAAGCTAAGTATATCGTCCCTTTCAGGTGTGGCAGGCATTGAAGCCTCGATAAAGTTAACTGCCTGGGTAATGTTTCTGCCCTTTAAATAGAGCTCTCTGTACACTTGCTGGATGTCATTAATCTGATCGTTGGTAAATCCCCTGCGGCGGAGTCCGATAGAGTTAACTCCCACGAAAGCAACTGGTTCGCGGCCAGCCTTACTATAGGGTGGCACATCTTTACGTACCAGGCTTCCGCCGGAAATCATGGTATGAGAGCCTATGTGAACAAACTGGTGCACTGCTGACAGTCCTCCCACAATAGCCCAGTCGTCTATTTCAATGTGACCGGCCAGGTTACAGGCGTTCGCCAATATTACATGATTGCCCAAAATACAATCGTGGGCAATATGCACGTAAGCCATGAGCAGGCAATTGTTACCAATTACCGTTTCGGCACTGGCTTTGGTACCCCTGTTGATGGTAACGTATTCGCGGATGGTGGTGTTACTGCCTATTTTTACAATGGTTTCTTCCCCATCGAATTTTAAATCCTGCGGAATGGCAGAAATGACAGCACCGGGAAATATTTTACAATTTTTGCCTATTCGGGCTCCTTCCATGATAGTAACGTTAGACCCAATCCAGGTTCCCTCATCAATAATCACATTTTTTTCAATATTAACAAAAGGCTCAATCACCACGTTAGGTGCAATTTTTGCCTGAGGATGAACGTATGCAAGTGGTTGATTCATCGAAACTATTATTTATTTTTTACTATCTGAGCTGTTAATAATCCTTCCATAACGACTTTATCGCCAACAAATATTTTGCCGTAGGTAGTACAAATACCTCGTTTAATGGGGCCTGTCAAAATCAGCGAAAAGATTAACACGTCGCCGGGAACTACTTTAGAACGAAATCTTACATCGGATATTTTAAGAAAATAAGTAGAATAATTTTTAGGGTCGGCTACTGAGTTTAAAACAAAAATACCACCGGCCTGCGCGAGGGCTTCAACCTGAAGCACCCCGGGCATAATGGGCTCGTCAGGGAAATGCCCCACGAAAAAGGGCTCATTCATGGTAACGTTTTTAACTGCCACGATATACTTATCATCTAAATACAACACCTTATCAACCAATAAAAACGGAGGACGATGGGGTAGTATCTTTTTGATATCATTAACAGTATAAACAGGTTTGGTGTATATATCAAAAGGAGGTTCTTTTACAATATAATTGCTCATGATAAATATTTTTGATCTAATAATTTTGCAAACTGTGTATTGGTATAATGACCCGGTCGTTCAGCTTTAACATGACCTTGAATATTCATTCCAAGGAGGGTTAAATCGCCAATAAGATCCAATAATTTATGGCGAGCCGGTTCATTTTTAAAGTAAAGGTCGATATTATTTAATATTCCAATTTCTTTAACTTCAACCGAAGGTTTGTTAAAAAGTTTGGACAACCGGTCGAGTTCATCCTGACTAACTAGTTTGTTAACAAAAACGATGGCGTTATTAATGTTGCCACCCTTCACCAAATTGTTATTGAGCAGAAACTCAAGTTCGTGCAGAAAAACAAAAGTACGACAAGGTGCGATTTCATTTTTAAAATCAGCCATATTATCAAGTGTTGCAAACTGCTTTCCAAGCACCTTGGTTTCGTAATCAATCTCCACGGAAAAGCTTAATTTTTCAGCAGGTTCAATGGTAACTTTTATTTTTTTTTCGGGAATTTCAAATTCAACTTTTTCCTTAATAACCAAAATTCTCTTTTCAGCTTCCTGAGTCTGAATACCTGCCTTTTCAAGTGCTTCGATAAAAAAATAAGAGGATCCGTCCATAATAGGTATCTCTTCCATGTCAATATCAATAAGCACATTATCAATTCCCAGGCCGGTAAGTGAGGCCAGCAGATGTTCGATGGTGTAAATTCGGACACCGTTCACACCCAGGGTAGTACCCCGATCGGTACTAATTACATTACCAATAACAGCATCGATAACCGGATGTTGGTCAACATCGATACGTCTAAATTTTATTCCATGATTTTCGGGAGCCGGATGAAAAGTAATGGAACCATGTTGACCTGTATGAAGTCCCTTGCCACTTACCGAAACTGCCTGTTTGATTGTTTTCTGTCGTTCAGCCATTAATAGAAATTGTGATGTCTTTCACATTTTTGATTGTTAAGGTGCAAAAGTAACAAAATATTTTAACCTGTATCCATAACCACTATTAAGGGTAGCTCAAATGTAACCATTTCTAAAAACGCCTCCATCCGCAGTTCCCATTTCGAAAAGCACCCCGTCTGTAATAAAAATTTACTTTTGCCGTCCGATAGTTGTATATGCATCTAAATATATATAGAACAGCATCAAAACGAATTTATTGGAAAGTGGCTGGCTTTGGCACACTACCGCCTTTTTAATTTGCTTACCAAAATGCTTCATAAAGAATGGTAATGCCCCATTTTGTCCGGATAAAAGAAGAGCTTGAAGGTGAAATAGGAAGGCAGGAGCTTGAACAGACTGTGGAAACCTTAAAAAAAATAATTGATCGCACAAGCCAACTGGAAAAACAGTTGTAAGTGCAACTATTTAAATAATAAATAAAGGAATAATTCGGGTTTTTAAAATGTCTAACCTTAAATATAAAATTTGCTTTCACACCTAATTCTTTCTTAAGCAATGGGGGCAAATTTGTGTTAGATACTTTTAACCCAATTAAAAATATTAAAACAACAATACAATGACCATTAGAAAAACATGGATTCTCTCCATCGTGATACTCGCCGCGGGAGTATTTGGATTTATCTACATCTCAAAAATGAAAAAAGCGCCCCAGCGCCGTGTAAATAAAACCAAAATAATTGCTCCATACATCGTAGTGAAAAACAAAACGATACCACTTATTATTACCAGTTCCGGACAGGTAAAAGCCAAAGACAGGATTGATATTTTTTCGGAAGTAAATGGAATATTACAACCTAACACAAAAAATTTCAGAGCCGGGGTGGCTTTCAACAAAGGTGAATTGATGATTCAGATTGACGATTCTGAATTTAAAGCAGGCCTATATGCCAAGCGCAGTGATTTTGAAAATCAGATTACCGCCCTACTACCCGACCTCAAACTGGAATTTCCTGATCAGTTTAACAAGTGGTATAATTACCTCACTTTACTGGATGTTGAAAAAAATCTGAAGCCGTTGCCGGCTGTTAACTCCAAGAAGGAAAAATTCTTTATCACCGGCCGCAAAATATACAGCTCGTTTTACAGTATTCGCAATCAGGAAAAACGACTGGAAAAATACAGTATCCGTGCCCCTTTTACCGGTGTGGTAACCGAGTCGAATGTTAACCCGGGAACGCTTATTCGTGTTGGACAAAAAATTGGCGTTTTCAGCAATACCGATGTTTTTGAAGTGGGTTTATCCGTTAGTGCTGCCGATGCCAATTTAATTGCTGTTGGCGACAAAGCCGAAATTATCTCTCCCGAAGACGGCACCATCTGGCACGGGAAAGTAACCCGCATCAATGCGGCCATCGACATCAATACCCAAACGGTAACTGTTTTTGTTGAGTCGTCGGAAAAAGGGTTGCGCGAGGGCATGTTCGTAAAAGCACGTATTACCAGCGGTTCGGTTGACAATGTTTTTGAAATTCCCAGAAACATTCTGATAGAAAATAAGAGTATTTACACCATTCAACCCGACAGCTCCCTGAAGCTGGTAACCATCCATCCTGTTCGTTTTCTGGATAAAACAGTCATTATTAAAGATGCTGCCGATGGAACCAAAATCGTTTCCCGAACCATTCCCGGAGTATTCCCCGGAATAAAAATACTCCCACAACCTGCTTTAAAGTAAACTTATGAAAAAAGTAATATCCTATTTTATAAAATACCCTATTGCTGCCAATGTTTTTATTTTAACTTTCGCCCTTTTTGGAACCGTGGCGATGTTCAGCTTAAAATCATCGTTCTTCCCATTGGTGGAAAGCCGCATTATCACCATTCAACTTATCTACCCGGGGGCTTCGCCCGAAGAGGTTGAAGAGGGTATTGTTTTAAAAATTGAAGACAACCTGAAAGGTGTTTCCGGCATCGAACGGATTACCTCGGTTTCGTCAGAGAATAGTGGAGTTATCACCGTTGAGGTGGATAAAAAGTATAAAACCGATGTGGTGCTCGAAGATGTAAAGAACGCGGTTAACCGAATCAACTCCTTTCCGGTTGACATGGAACCGGCAGTTATTTTCAAGCAGGAAAACATTAACCAGGTGATGACCTTTTCCATCAGCGCAAAAGATATATCGCTAAAGGCTTTAAAAGACATATCCTACAAAATTGAAGACGATATCAGGGCCATGGACGGGATTTCCAAAGTAACCTTGATGGGTTTTCCGGAAGAGGAGATTGAAATTGCCGTGAATGAAAATACCCTTAGAGCCTATAATCTTACCTTTGATCAGGTGGCCAATGCCGTGCGTCGTGCCAACATCGACATTACCGGTGGAAAAATTCGCACCAGCAAAGAGGAATACCTTATCAGAGGCCGGTATAAAAAATATCACGGCCACGAACTGGATAATATTATTGTTGAGTCGGATATGGAAGGTAAAACCATTCGTTTGAGCGACATTGCCGATGTTTACGACCGCTGGTCGGAAAACCCCAACCGTATTGAAATTGATAACGAACCATCGGTGGAGATATCGGTTCAAACCACCAACAGCGAAGATTTTCTCGACGCATCAGATAAGTTAAAACAGTATGTTGAAGATTTCAAAATCAAAAACCCCAACCTCGATGTGGTTATCGTACAGGACAGGTCGGTTAACCTAAACGAGCGAAAAGATTTACTGTTTCGGAACGGCATCATGGGAATGCTATTGGTGCTGCTTTTTCTCTCCATGTTCCTGAATCCACGCATGGCACTTTGGGTGGCAGCCGGGTTACCCATCTCCTTTTGGGGCATGTTTATTTTGGCCCAAATATTTGGCATCACCATCAACTCAATCTCCCTCTTCGGGATGATTGTGGTGGTAGGTATTTTAGTGGACGATGGAATTGTAATTGCCGAAAATATTTACAATCACTACGAGCAGGGAAAGAATGCTATCCGTGCAGCCATCGACGGAACCATGGAGGTATTACCCTCAATAATTACCGCGGTAATTACAACCATGATAGCCTTTTCCACCTTCTTTTTTCTTGATGGCAGGATGGGTGACTTTTTTAGCGAGCTCGCTTTCGTGGTTATTGCCACCCTCTTTATTTCGTTAATCGAGGCTGTTATTATTTTACCGGCTCACCTGGCTCATTCCAAAGCGCTGCACGGCGAAAAAAGTCAAAACAAGATGGTTAAATTCATGGACAAAATTATGTACTGGATGCGTGATAAAACCTACGCACCGGTGCTATATTTTTCCATACGAAACCGTTTTTTAATTATTTCGATTGCCGTGGTTATGCTGTTGCTTACCGTTGGAGCCATGAAAGGAGGATTTATAAAAAGTACCTATTTCCCATTTATCGAGCGTGACAACATCAACGTTACCCTTAAAATGCCGGCCGGAACCAACGAAAAAATTACCAACGACTGGATTGACAAAATACAAAAAGCCGCCTGGAAGGTAAATGCGGAATATAAGGCTAAACGCGCCGACAGCCTTGATATCATTACCCATATCGAGAAAAAAATTGGCCCTACCACAGCAGATGGAAGCCTGAACATTATTTTATTAAACGGCGAAACCCGTAACGTGATAAGCTTTGAAATTGCCAACGCCATTGCCAAAGAAGCAGGGCCTGTTATTGGTGTCGAGCAGCTATCGTATGGTGCTGGCGGCAGGTTTGGAAAACCGGTTTCGGTGGCCTTTTTAGGTAATAACCTTGAAGAGCTTACCATGGCCAAAAACGAACTGAAGTTTGAGCTTTCAAAACTCTCCGGCCTTAAAGACATCAACGATGATGACCGGCAGGGCATTAAAGAAATTAACATCGAGTTAAAAGACAAAGCCTACATGCTGGGACTCACGTTGCAGGATGTGCTTGGACAAATCAGGTCGGGATTTTTTGGCAAGGAAGTTCAACGATTACAGCGTGGACGTGATGAGGTAAAAGTGTGGGTTCGTTACAACGAAAACGAAAGGACATCCATTAACAACCTTTCCGAAATGTACATCACAACACCTTCACGAAACAAGGTGCCTTTTAGCGAAATAGCAACCTATTCTATAAAAAGAGGCATTGTATCCATCAGCCACCTCGACGGCAAACGACAGATTAAAGTGGAAGCCGACTTGAAAAATGAAAAAGCTTCGGCCACCGATGTGCTCGACTTTGTAAAGGCAAGTATTTTGCCTTCCATACTGGCTAAATATCCAACGGTTAGCGTTACCTATGAAGGTCAAAAACGAGAAGCGGAAAAAACACAAAAATCTGCTGCTAAAGTGGTTCCTGTAATCCTGTTTTTAATTATCGCACCCATTGTTTTCACCTTCAGGTCGTTCAGTCAATCTATCCTGCTGTTCGTGTTGATACCATTTAGCTTCGTGGGTGTGGCTTGGGGCCACTGGTTTCACGGACAACCTATCAATGTATTATCCGTGTTGGGAATTATTGCCTTGATAGGAATTTTGGTAAACGACGGGCTGGTACTGATCAGCACCTATAATCGTTTACTTAAAAGAGGTATTCCGGTGATGGATGCCATTTATCAGGCCGGGATTGCACGATTCAGAGCCATCTTTTTAACCTCGGCAACTACAGTGGCAGGGCTGGCTCCTATTATTCTGGAGAAGAGTTTTCAGGCTCAGTTTTTAATCCCTATGGGCATTTCCATTGCTTACGGAATTACCATAGCTACCCTGTTAACCCTGATATTGTTACCGGTTTTATTATTATCGGTTAACAAATTTAACCGTAACATCATTTACCTCTGGGAAGGAAGAAAAGCAACCCCCGAAGAGGTAGAACACGCCATTAAAGAACTTAAATTTGAAAACGATGAACTGGAAAAATAAAGCATTAATTTTTATTCTTATTACGTTAGTTCCGCACTTGCTCATTGCGCAACAGCCTTCTGATTCCACCTTAAAACTATCGGATGCGGTTGCCATCGCCATGAAAAAAAATCACGACATATTGGTTGCCCGTAACAGTATTCGCATTGCTGAAGTTAACAAGGGAGTACTCAATTCCGGATTTTTGCCCACGCTCAACGGGGCAGCAGGTGCCAACTACTCCAATAGCGATGCAGACATAACGCTGATTTCGGGAGATAAAATATCGAAAAACGGGGCTGCATCAACCAATTACAATGCTTCGTTGGGGCTAAACTACCGATTGTTCGACGGCATGAACCGCCATTACAACTTTAAAGTGTTAAAAGAAAACTACACCCTGGCAGAACTACAGGCACGGTCGGTAATTGAAAACTCGCTTATGCTATTGATTCGTTCCTACTATGAAGTTGCCCGTTTAACAGCCAGGTTAAAAAACCTGAAACGAACCATCAACATCTCCAATCTAAGGTTGAACTACATGCACGACAAATACAATTATGGTCAGGCAACCGAATTGGATTTGCTTAACGCGGAGGTAGATCGAAACAACGACAGTATTAACTACATCAACACCATGAGGCAGCTGGAAATTGCCCAAAATAATATGAGGGTAGCCATGGGTGCCGATATGGCCATGACGTTTACTATTGACACTCTGGTAACTTTTGGTCCGAAGTTTAACAGGGAAGAGATGTGGGAAAACGCACGCAATAAAAACGTCGATTATTTAATCGCCCAGCTGAATAGAGGCATTTCAGATTTGCAACTGAAGCAGAGTCATTCGGGTTATATTCCTACACTGGATTTGTCGGGTAAGTACTCTTTTAGCCAAATTGAAAGTGATGTAGGAAGTTTAACTTTCCAACAGAGCAAAGGCTACAATGTGGGAGCTTCGTTAAACTGGAATATTTTTGACGGGGGACGAACCCGCACACGAGAACTAAATGCCAAAATCAATGTTGAAAACGCTCAAATCAAAGTTGACAAAACCAAAACCGAGCTGAAACGCCAGATAGCCGATGCTTACAGCAATTACACCAACATGCTGTTTATTTTAAAAACCGAAGAGACCAACAAAAAAATCAACGAGTTAAATTTTAAACGCTCCGCCGAGCAGTATAAGTTGGGGCAGTTAACCTCCATCGACTTCCGTAAAGCACAGGTTAACCTTCAACTTTCGGAAGATAACTACAATGAAGCTTTGTACAATGCCAAAGTAGCCGAGCTGGAGTTGATGAAACTGGCAGGGCTGTTTTTGGATGAGCTGTAGAGTTTGAAGAAGTGCCTAGAATGCCTAGAGTGCCTGGAGTACTTAAAGTTGAATGTATAAAAATAATAATGGGAAGAAATAATAAAAAATGAATGACCTAACCCAAGTACTCTAGTGCACTCCAAACTTTAGGCACTCCAAACTTATAATACTCTAGCGCACTCCAAACTCCAAGTACTTTAGGCACTATTATCCTCAAACTTTCCTTTTTTTGAAAAATACAAAATCACCACTCCTCCTACTATAAAAGGTATACTAAGCAACTGCCCCATATTTAACAACATCTGCTGCTCAAACCCTACCTGCGGTTCTTTTAAAAACTCGATGAAAAAACGAACGGTAAAAAGCAAAATTAAAAACCACCCGAAAATCACGCCCCGGTTGGGATGGCCATCTGCTTTCAGATACATCCGGTATGTGATAATGAAAATAATAAGATAGCTCAAGGCTTCGTAGATTTGAGTAGGATGCCGGGGGTCGGTCGTAAATGCGGGGTCATAATAATGTTTAAAATAAAAACCCCAAGGTAAAGAGGTGATATGACCGAAGATTTCGGAATTCATCAGATTTCCCGTTCTCACAAAAGCCCCACCGATAGCCACCGGTATCACCACCCTGTCCATTGTCCAGAGAAAGGACTTTTTGTTTTGTTTTGAAAAGAAAAAAAGACCAATTAAAATTCCAATGGAAGCGCCATGACTTGCCAGTCCGCCCTCCCAGATTTTCAATATTTCAACAGGATGGGCAAGGTAGTATTCCGGCTCATAAAAGAGGCAATGACCAAGCCTGGCACCCACTATGGTAAATATAATCATGTAGGTAAAGAGGCTATCGAGCAATTTTTCACTTTCGCCCTCTTTTTTAAACATTCGCTGCATAATCCAATAGCCCACCACAAACGCCATGGCAAACAAAATGCCGTACCAGCGAATTTCGTGTCCGCCCAACAGCGGAACCATATCAGGAATGGTAAAGGCCACGGGCGAAACATTCCAGGTAATAAAATTTAATGTCATACTTTAGTTTTGCCCGCAAAAATAAGAAACACAACTTACAATGGGGTTAAATTATTTTAAATCATTTTTCTGGGGACTATTCGATAGATTCCAACTCATCAACCGTATAGCTCATAGTTCCGAAATTATCGCCCTGCCGAACCTTTTTGGCATAAATACCGGGCTTATCGTCAATCATCCAAAGTTTAATTTTGGTATCGCCATCCAGCCCTTCGATAACGGTGCACTTGAATGTACCCGCGGGAACAGTAACCGTTTCTTTACCTGCAATGCGGTATGGAGCAAGCTCATCCAAAGGGAAAAAATAGTTGTACATACCCGACAAGCCACCCTTGTATTTTTCGGAATACTGAGCGGGGGTTCCATTCTCAACAACAAAATTGGTAAATATAACTGACGGCTTTTCTTCATCAACTTTTATTTCAGAATAATAGGTTGAATATTCAAAGGCGTTAACATCTGCAAGCAACGAGCCATGGTGGTAAACAATCTTTTTTACATCTTTCAGGTAGTCGATCATGTATTCAAAATCTCTCCAGGGAAGTTGATCGTCATCGCCATACTCCTCCGGGAAATCGTCGTAAACAAAGGTTAACTCATTAATTTTAACAGCGTTTTCATCTACTTTTGAGGCATTGATCAGGCTACCGCCTTTGTCAAGAACCAACTTATCGTCGGTTAACTCTTTTATATCAACCTTTCCTCTTAACAGATGCGAGAAGCCCATCACCACCACTATTTTATCTTTAGGATTATACATCCAGGAAGATTTGCTCGTTTCAACCGAACCATCGCCGGTAAGCACAATAACAAGGGTATCGGGTTCCTTAAACCGGAGAAACACGTTACCATACTCATCGCTTTCGGCACGCCATAATCCTGTTAAGTTTGATTGGCTGTTGTTAGCGGCAACATCGTCCATGTTAACTTTGGAGTAATAAAACCTGTTTCCATCTTTTAATACAATCATCTCCTTTTTACTCAGTTTTTCGATTTTACTTTCGCCGTTAAAATCTTTATCCATTTTTGAACTGGCAACGATAGCATTTTTTTGTTTGTCGTATTTCCAGGTTCCCACGGGCATACCCATCACCACCATGGTGCCATCGGCATTAAAATCTGTTACAAAATAGGGTTCCTGAACACCATCTGATTTGGTTTCGACTTTGGTCATCATCCAACTGCCGGTAATTTTTTTTGTTTGGGCAGTCATTACCAGAGTTAGTACTGTTAACGCGATTGTTAAAATTGATTTTTTCATATTTTTTTAATTTTGATAATTTCTTCTGTTCTGCCATGAAGATGGCTTGGTACTAATTACTCTTTCTTCTAAACCGATTCACTTATTTTAATTCATACTGTCGTCATTTGTTTTATTTTCTTCTGTATTATGCCCCTAAACGATTTGAATATGCGGTGTTTAGCATTTTAAAACATTTCATTTTCAGGTTACGACTAATTTTATTTTGTGTATTAACTTTCATATTTACAACTAATTGCGGTATGCACTACTTTTTTGTTACACACCATTATTATCCATTCTCAACAAGTCTTTCAATGAATATTTAAATAATTCTTGATGTTTCACTTGTTTTAATCGTAGTAATTCATTTTTTGCTTGTATTTCTATCCAAATCATAGGATTAACTTTGAAGATTCTCCCAAGTATCAATGCAAGTTCATAGTTAATGGGGCGTTCTCCTTTCAACAATTTACTCAAGTTTGATGGTTTTATTCCTATATATTCGGCAAACCTGTTTTGCTTTATCCGTAACGTTCTCAAATACTGTTTAATAAATTCACCAGCTATTTTAACGTCTTCATTATTATCATTATTTAAATAATCTTCTATCTTATACTTTAAAGCAAGTAATTCTATGTTTAAATTTTGTTCTTGCGTCCTTGCTCTGGATTTATTTAAAAGTTTTGCTTGAAATTTATCAAAATCTGTTGAATTGACATCCATTTGATTTGTCAACAATCCATTTTCCGGTTCCGTTATCTTTTTATTCATCATTACTCCTATTTAAATATTTTTCAATCAGTTTTTGTCCGCTTTCCCAAGCTATAAACATTCTTTGACCCAATGCCGATTCTGCTCCATACTTCTTTTTATACCATTCTATTAATTTAGTTTTTGAAACAAATGTCAAAAAACCTTTATAGTTACTTTCTAATTTAAAACTTTCTCTACAAGCATAGGCAATTAATACTCCAGCCACATAATCATATCGTTTTTCTTTTCCAACATTATGAGGTGCAATCTCCAAAACATCCATTATCATTATTCCATCTTCTACTCGTAATTGTAATGCACCTTCTACTGTTTTAGGGTTATTGATTAATTTTAACACATAAGCTTGCGTATTATTTTGTTTAGTTAACAATCTCCAATTAAAATTCCACCCGTCCTTTTTTAATGGCATATTTACTTTACTCGTGAGAGGAATTATTTCTGCCTCTACTAATTGGTTACTTGATGTATCTAAAATATATATCATACAATAAAGATACGATAATTATCTGGATTGTATAATAATATTGCGATTTTTTATCAATAATGTCTATCTTTCTAATGGTGTACAACTTAAAAATATAGACACCGGTTAAATTGTCCACAATTTGCGGGCTTTTTCTCCTTCAACCCTTGAAACCATTCCAAATATTCTCTATCTTTTCTTTCCAACTTCACATTTTCATTTAATTACTACACCTGCTTCGTGCAAATGTATAACATAAATGAGCAAAAAAAGGAAACTACTCTATTTTCCAAACACTTTTTCGCCATTTACCCAGGTACTTAAGACTTTAACTTTATAGAGGTCTTTTTCGTTGGCGGTCATCAGGTCGTTATCAAGCACTACAAAATCAGCCATCTTACCGGGTTCGATACTCCCTTTTTGTTGTTCATCAAAACTGCCTTTGGCCGGCCAGATGGTAATAGAGCGCAGGGCATCTTCACGGCTTAGGGCGTTTTCGGTTTGAAATCCCTTTTCCGGCCACCCTTTCAGGTCTTTACGGACAACAGCTGCATAAAATGTTTTTATTGGACTGATATCCTCGATAGGAAAATCGGTGCCGTTAACGAGCCAGCCATTTTGCAGTAATAAGTCGTGATAAGCATAGGCAGATTTTAGTCGTTTTTTTCCTAATCGTTCGTCGGCCCAGTACATATCAGAAGTACAATGAGTAGCCTGCACACTGGGAATTATAGCGTAATCGCCAAAGTAGTGGAAATCGTCGGGATTGATAACCTGAGCATGTTCGATACGCCACCTCCGGTCGTTTTTACCTTTTAGAAATTTGGCATAGGTACGAAGCATAATCCTGTTTCCCGAATCGCCAATAGCATGCGTGTTAACCTGAAATCCGGCGTTATAAGCTTTTTGACACATCGTATCGTAATAAGCCGGTTGGTGCAACCGCAACCCGATGTTGCCGGAGTCATCGGAATACTCCTTTAACAGCAGCGCTCCCCGTGAACCAAGCGCACCATCGATATAGAGTTTTACAGCACTTACCGTCAGCCTCTCTTTATGCCATGGTTTTTGATGATAGAAGAAATCAAAATTCTCACGATTGGGGTTGATCATGGCATACACACGCATTTTCAAAATATTTTGCTGTTGCAGACTGTCCATCAGCAGGATATCGCTTTTATCCAATCCGGCATCGGTAACGGTAGTCAGGCCCACGGCAAAGCAATCGGTTTGGGCGCGTTGTAATGCTACCGTTTTTTGTTCTCGCGTAAAAGTAGGTACAAAACTCTTCATCAGGTCAGCGGCGTTATCAACCAATACTCCGGTTGGTTTACCGTTTTTCAAAACCACTTCTCCGCCTGCCATTTTTGTTTGAGCACCTATACCGGCTATTTTCAAGGCAACATCGTTGGCTAAAACCGCATGGCCATCGATACGTGTCAGCACGACCGGTTTATCGGGAAAGGTTTTGTTTAAAAGTTCGTTGGTGGGAAAGTCTGTATTCTCCCAATCGTTTTGATCCCACCCTTTCCCCAAAAGCCACTCGGGATGGTGCGTGTTGTTGTATTTTTTGAGCCTGTCAACAACATCCTCCATCGAGGTTGTGTTAACAAGATTGCCATAGAGCGTCTTCCAGATTCCATACCCCAGAAAATGGCTGTGGCCATCGTTAAATCCGGGATAAAGCGGTTTGCCGGCTGCATCAATTGTATTGGACGATTCAAAATGATTCAGCACATCAGCATCGGAGCCTACCGCGACAAAACGACCCTCTTTTACAGCAAAAGCCGTGGCTTTCGAAAAGGCGGAGTCAACCGTGTAGATATTAGCATTATACACTATCAGCTCGGCTTGCTCTTTTGAAACGCAGGAGGTGATCATAACCATAAGGATTAATAAAAAATATATCAGAAATTTTTTCATGGTTTGCAATTTATTGATGACTTTTCATACAAAGGGATGACATCCCTTTGGACTGATTTACCAAATTGATATTAATAATAAGAGTAATTCCTTTTTCTTCATTGGTTTATCTTTTTTAAAATGACGCCCAACGGTCGAGACCTTGCGTAGTGCGGGGTTCTGAAGTACTTCACCTTCAATTTGCTATTAAATTTCTTTTCTTGCATATTCATTCAATCTCGATAAACCCCACATTACGTATGAGCCTTTATTAGCCCAGTTGTTTTCTTAAGTTCTTGCAAACTCGATCAGGGGCTTTATATTATCTTTATCTGCTTCGTATATTGCTTTCAAATATCTCGTTCGAGTTTTCCCTTGGTCTGTAATATTTTTACTTCCCCATGTAAATATTTTTTTATTTAATCCTTTTGATATTAAAATATCTGCACATAACCTTGAATGACGCCCGTTTCCATTCGGGAAGGGATGAATTTTAACGAGTCTATGCTTAAATCTAATAGCAATCTCATCTTCTGAAAAGGTTTTGTTTTCTATCCAGAATTTGCAATCATCCATAAGCTTAGTTAATTCTACCTCAATTTGATACTTATCAACACCAATATTCTTATTCGTTTTACGAAATTCTCCTGCCCAATCCCAGACTCCAGAGAACATTTTTTTGTGAACTTCTTTAATGAAAGTTACAGTTAGTATCTTTCCATGAGGTGGATTGCTTTTTAAACTCCATTCTATAGCTTGTTCAATATTAGCTTGTTCAAACTCATCAAGTTCTCCTCTGGTTGAAATAGTTTTTATTTTCAATTCCTCTTTTTCTTCTTCTTCGATCGGTGTTTGACCTTTGATATATTCTAATTCTAATCCCATAGTATTTTTGGCAAATCATTCTTTATTTCAGCTGCTTTCTCTTTAATAGCTTTTTCTATTCTTTCAGGAGTGTTTTTTTGATCTTCCAGGCCCATTTGAACAGAAGTTCGTTCTACAATATTTTTCGCAAGTTCCTCTGCTCGTTTTTCAATCATTCCTTCTAGTGTTCTTTCTGATGGAATGAAGCCATAAACAAATTTCATATTAAGTGCTGTAGCTACCTGCCTTAATACCTTAATTGAAATAGTTCCATTCTTTTCTCTCTGTTCTATTTCTCTCACACTCTGAGGTGTAATAGACAATTTCTGTCCTAATTGTCTGAGTGACATATTTATTCCTTGCCTGATTGAATAGATCCAACCCTGTGGTGGTATAACAATATCATAAAGCTCACTAAACTTAACTATCTTATTGTCTAGTTGTTCCCTGATTAATTTCTTTGTCTTCATAAGGCTATAACCTTAAAATATTTATGCAAATATAAGGCTATAACCTGATAAATACAAATTTATATTAAGGGTATAGCCTGATTTTACAATTCTGTTCAACTTAAATATAAGTAGCAAAGATAAAGTATAATTAACTAAAGGAGGATGAACCGCCAAATTTGATGGTTACATTTTGTCAGTTGTTTATCAATGGTACAGAAATTGAATTGGTGGTCGAAAAACAAAAACCATGAGCAAATTTAATGATATAATCCAAGGTGAAACTCCCGTGTTAATCGACTTTTCAGCCGAATGGTGTCAACCATGCAAAATGATGCCTCCCATTCTGAAAGAGGTAAAAAAGCAGTTGGGCGACCGCATCCGAATTTTAAAAGTGGATGTTGACCGCAACCCGGCCATCGCGCAAAAACACCAAATCAGAAATGTACCAACGTTGATGGTTTTCAAAAAAGGGAAGGTTATTTTTCGCCAGGCAGGCGTTATTCCCGCCCCTCAGCTGGTGCAAATGTTGCAGGCTTATGTATAATTTGACAAGATATTAGTGAGCCGAGGAAGTGATGCTAAACCTATTGGTGATCGGAAACATCAAAAACGTATAATACGTTATCCTTTTTAATAGCCAATGCACGATATTTCTTTGTAATCCGAAACTGATAAACACCTTCCTCTTTTGATTTTAGCAACTTTAAATCAACGGTGGTAAAAAAACCCAGATTAATGTATCGACAAGATTTTTGGTATTGTTTAAATATTTGTCGTTTATGGCAATAATCGATAATTTTTTGTTACTGTACAACTTTCATTAGATTTCAAAAAACGATGTAGGATTTTCAGTAATTTGTTTACGTGTTTCTTTCGCTTTCGTAATTATGTCATCAGTAACAATGGTGTCCTCAAAATCAGTATCACCATAATCAGTATCGTCAAGACTGGCTTTTTTAAGAAAATCAAGCAGGTCATTCAGGTCTTCAAAAACACTTCTTGAAAACTTTAGTTCATGGCCATTCTTTATGGTTATCGTTGTCATCTTCTTCACTTTTTTACAAAAGTACAAAATTTATATTCCCCTGTCAAACAAACCTCCTTTTATCGCTGTTAAACTTTACATTCCCGCGATCAAAAAGCTTGTTAATACTACCTTTATTTATAAGATCCCCGGGAATACCGGTTTCAAATGAGCCATCTTTTCCCAATAACCATAAAGTATCGGCAAACTGCAAAGCCAGCTCCACATCGTGAATAGTCATCAATATGGTTTTCCCCTGCCGGGAGATAGCTCTTAAAAGATGCATCAGCTCTACCCTTCCCGGCGAATCAATAAAAGCAGTGGGCTCATCCAAAAAGATAAGCGGTGTATCCTGAGCCAGTGCACGGGCTATCATTACCCTCTGCTTCTCGCCATCGCTCAGGGTGTAAAACTTGCGATGCAGCAAATCAGCTATCCCGGTAAGTAAAACGGCGTTTTTAACCATCTCCAAATCCTTTTCCGAAGGCTTTCCCACCAACGAGATATAGGGATACCTGGCAGTGTGGATAACCTCTTCGGTTGTCAGGTAGATATCATCAATTCGGGTAGTTAACACGACCGAAACCCTGGCAGCCATCTCCTTAACAGAAATATCTTTAAGTCTTGTTCCGCCATAGCTGATTTCACCCTTTAACGCGGGGATAAAACCCAGGAGTGTTTTGAGCAACGTTGATTTTCCGACTCCATTGGGACCCAACACGCCTACCAATTCTCCTTGGTGTAAGGTAACTGACAGGTTTTGATGCAACAACCTGGTCTTCCCTCTTTTTAAGCGGTAGCCCGTTGACAGGCTTTGTATGTTTACCAGATTTTTCAAGCTACTTTAATTTTACTTCGTTTTACAATAACCCAAATCACCACGGGCGCACCAATCATGGAGGTAACAACGTTGATGGGCAGCGACGTATCTAATCCGGGAAGACGTGCTATTATATTACAAAATAGTGCCAGGTTGGCTCCCAGTAAAAGCGTAGCCGGAATTAATATCTTATGATTTGAAGTGTTAAACCATGCCCGTGCCAAATGTGGAACCGCCAGGCCAATAAATGCAATGGGACCGGTAAAAGCAGTTCCCAACGCGATAAGCAGTCCTGCCAGGAGCAAAATAAGCGTATTGTATTTTTTCAAATCGAATCCCAAACTGCGGGCATAACTTTCACCCAACAGCATCGCGTTAAGGGGTAGCGTGAAAAACCAGGTGAAAAAAACCAACAACAGTGTTACCATCAATACTACTTCACTTCTAACCAAACTGTTTTTAGCAAAACTTCCCAATCCCCACAATATGTAGGCATGAAGCTCTTCTGCTCCACTAAAAAACTGCAACACCCCTACAATGGCCGAAACAGCATAACCCAACATGATGCCAATAATCAGCACGGTAACCACATTTCCGATTCGTCCGGAAACATAAAGAATAATGGCCATTACAACCAACGCCCCGGCAAAAGCTGCCACTACAACGGCCATATCATTAAGCATCATGGCGCTTTGCAGCACATCCATACCAAAGGCTGAACCGGCTAACACCACCAGGGCCACACCAAGACTTGCACCCGAGCTGATGCCCAGTACCGACGGCCCGGCCAGTGGATTTCGAAAAACGGTTTGTAATAAAAGCCCCGCCACACTTAAACCCATCCCAACGGCAATAGCTGTAAAAACCTGTGGCATGCGGTATTCCCAAATGATAATATTTGTTTGTGGAGAAGCAGGCCTGTTAAAAACCGCGGCTAACACATCACCCCAGGAGATAGTAACCGAACCCAACCACAAGTTAGCCACCGACAAAAACACCACACCCATTATCAAAAATAAGATGGATACTGTTAAAAAAGATTTTTTAGAGGCAATGGTCATTTTTTGATGAAACTATTTTTTTGATAATATCAATTATAAAAGATGTCCAAAAGTAGTAAAAAAGGCAGGTGGTCTTATGATTGAATAATCACTTATGTAAATAGAGTTACCATTCCGGCCGTGTTAAAGCACTATCAATAAACCGGGAAACAAATTTGTTTTATGAAATTGTTTAAAGCTGAAACACTTTTTCAACAATAAGGTATTGAAAATCAGAAAACAAATATCTTTTTTTATTCCTCCTTTGTTTTCCCTCCAAAGAGGGAAATATTGGAATTTGTTTTCTGATTTTCAAAGTGTTTCATAATCTTTTAACGGGTCAACCTTAAACAACTTCAATGTAATATTTCGCTGAACGACAGATAAAAACCTAATCTCTTGCCATTAATGCAAAACCCGATAATAAACAGGGTTATAATCCGGGAACAACTCCGGGTGAAAAGCAAAAATAAAATCTTTTAAAACCACTTGTGGTTCCAGTGTACTCTTTTCAAAATAGGCTGTTGAAGCAGGATTGCAATACACAATATGGTGTTGTTTAAAGGCTTTAAAATGGCCATAGAGCCGGTTCTCTGCCAGAAGCTGCTGATAGGGGTGAGCCTCAGATAGTCCTCCCAGGATTCGCCAGTAGTCGGCGTTTTGTGCTTTTTGTAGTACTACTTCAAAGTCGAGGGGAACGCTGTTTCGGGATGTGTTATTTTTCCATAGATAATCAGCACCGGCGGCGGCAAACAGCCTGGCCATATAACTTTTTCCTCCCGGAACAAACCATTGGCCATTAAAATATTTTCCCGAAAAAACAGAGGGTTTCTCCTTTACCGACGAAACCACCCTCTCCAACTGATGATATTTTGTTTCGATTTCAGAAAAAACACTGTCCGCTTTGGATTCTTCTCCCAAAAAAGCAGCCGTGAACTTAATCCACTCGGCTCTTCCCAGCGGGTCATCTTCCATAAAATCAAAAAAGGGAATGGCTTTAACGCTTCCCTTTACCGGCAGCGACTGCCCCTGCTGAAAGGGTGAATAAAAAACTGCCTGCGGGTTAAGCATAATGGTTTTTTCAACAAAGAGCTGTCCATTGGCAGAAACTTCCTCCATTTTACCCGAAGCCAGCTGTTGCCTCACCGCTTTATTCTGAATATATTTTTCATCGGCAATGCCGGAAACCCTGTTGAGCAAGCCAAGCCTGATAACAGCATTTAGCTGGGTTGACGACAGCACCGCAACATTAGAGAGCGGACAGGGAAATACATTTTTAAAGCTTTGATATTGTTGATATCTGGAGCTGTCAACCAGATAATACACCGCTGCCTCTGCTGTATCGACAAACGGACTGTGGACAACTATTTTTTTTACCCCTTCTGCTTCGTAAAGGTCAAAAAGGCCGGCATACCTGATGGTTGACGCCTCTCTTTTCCCTGAAAAGAGTTGCTCGGGCGAGTTAACTTTCTTTCTTGTTTCGCACGAAAACAAAAGAAAAACGGAAAGCATTAAAAGCAAACCTCTATTCATCGCTATTCACTTTCAAAATCGTCGCGCTCCAGCAGCAGGATAGAGTGTTGCGGAACGATGAAATACTTTTCATTTTGAAAATGAACCTCCACTGCCCCCTTCTTTAAAAAAATGGCCAAATCGCCAATTTCAGCTTGTAGCGGAATGTAGTTTACCCGCTCTTCCTTTTTTTTCCAGGGTTCATCAAACCCGTCCGAAGGCATGGGTATAGGATACCCGGGGCCCACTTTAACGACATAACCACTTTGAATTTCCTCTTTTTCCTTGTAGCCGGGAGGCAAAAACAGCCCTCCTTTCGACTGGTTCGACTGGCTTTTGGGTTTAATCAACACCCTGTCGCCCACAACTATCAACTTATCTAATACGTTATCGCCCATACACCGAAAATATTTTTTCAAAAATAGCCATTAATAAATGATGGCTGCAACTTAGGAATAATAAAGTTGTCAAAAAAAAGGATCAGGGTTAAAAACGAGTTTGACAACGGTAAAATAAATAAACAGTTTTTAACGTTTTCAACTCTATAACTTGCTACCTTTACCTCTCTTAAAAAAACAGGTTTATGAAACGTAAAAATGTAATTACTATTGTTATTTCATTGTTGGTTTTTATTGTTGTTATATGGTACTTTTCCTCCTCTACCGACGGAGATGCCGAAACCTTAACAACAAAGGTACAACGTGGGGAATTTGTAATTGATGTTACCACTACCGGTGAACTGGAAGCACGCAGCAGCGAAAAAATTGTGGGTCCCAATCCCATGGAACTGCGTAACGCGCGCATCTGGCAATACCGCATTGAGGATATTGTTCCCAACGGAACGGTGGTTGATTCGGGCGACTGGGTAGCCACTCTCGACAGAAGCGACTTAGAAAATAAGATCAAGGATCAGGAGCTGGAAGTGGAAAAATTTCAAACCCAGTTTACCAAAACCCAACTTGATACTACCATGACGCTTCGCAGTGCCCGTGATGAACTGGTAAATCTGGAGTTTACACTCGAAGACAAAAAAATTGTTGTGGATCAATCCATTTACGAGCCGCCTGCCACTCAACGCCAGGTAAAGCTCGACCTGGAAAAAACGCAGCGCACCTATAATCAAACCTTAAAAAATTATTCATTAAAACTCGAAAAAGCCAAGGCCGACATGAAAGAGGTAAAGGCAAATCTGGCCAAGGCACAACGAAAACTCGACGAGTTTAACAAGCTTAAATCAGAATTTGTTATCAAGGCACCCAAGGCCGGGATGGTGAACTACAAGCGAGGTTACGATGGTAAAAAGCAAGGTGTGGGAGCACAAATCTCCGCCTGGGACAACGTGGTAGCCACTCTTCCAAACCTGTCGGCCATGAACTCGAAAACCTATATTAACGAAATTGATATTAGCAAGGTTGCCGTTGGACAAAAAGCGGAAATAGAGGTAGATGCTTTCCCGGGCAAACAATTCTCGGGTGAAGTTTTTGAAGTGGCCAACATGGGAGAACAGCTTCCCAACTCCAACGCCAAGGTTTTTGAAGTCATTATCCACATCAACGAATTTGATTCCATTTTACGCCCGTCGATGACAACAAAAAACCGCATCATCACCAACACCATTGCTGATGCACTCTATCTCCCTATCGAGTGTGTTCATATTGATGATACTGTTAGTTTTGTATATAAAAACAGTGAAAAGCAGCAGGTTATTACCGGCGAAAGTAACGACAACGAAATTATTATAAAGGCCGGCCTTAAAAATAATGAGGAAGTATATTTAGTGGCTCCCCAAGAGGCGGTTAAATGGAAAATGGTTTTTCTTCCGGATGATGTTGTGGCAAAATACAAAACAAAAAAAGATTCTGTAAAAGCAGTCAAACCGGAAAAGAAAGACGGGATGATTAAAATAAAAGGGCCTGATGGTAAAGTGATGATGGTAGATCCTTCTCAGATGAAGAAGGGGAAACACAGTGGCAACAAAAGAGGTAAACGACCCGCCAAGAACCGATAAAAAATGGAAAGATATTTACAAATACTAACCATTTCGCTGGAAGCTGTTTTTTCAAACAAGCTTCGGTCGATACTAACAGCACTAGGTATTATTTTTGGTGTGGCAGCTGTAATTGCCATGATGGCCATTGGCAACGGGGCACAAAAGGAGATTTTAGATCAAATAAAACTGGTCGGGGTAAACAACATTGTTATTCTGCCGGTAAATCTAAACGACTCAAAAAATCAGGAGTCACAGGATTCGGAATCGGAAACTCCCGTCACCAGCAAAAAATATTCTCCAGGCCTCACGCTAAAAGATGCAAACAACATAGCCAATACCATCCCCTCGGTAAAACAGGTTAGCCCTGAAGTTGTTTATCCGGTACAGGCCGTTAGAAGCGGCAAAAAGTCATCGGTCGACCTGACCGGAATAGAGAACAACTTTTTTGATTTGTTTAATCTTTCGCTTGAAAAAGGAGTTCGGTTTAACGATATCCAGGCATCCAAAGGCGATCCTGTTTGCATTATCGGCCCCACGGTAGCAGCCAAACTATTTCCCGATGAAAACCCATTGGGAAAACAACTTAAATGCGGCAGTGTCTGGTTAAAAGTAATTGGCGTTTTACAAGGAGTTAAAACCGATAAAAAAGCCGAGAGTCTGGGCGTAAGCGACTATAACACCAAAGTCTTTACCCCGCTTAAAACGCTACTGATCAGGTATAAGGACCGGTCACAGGTTAACCAATCGTCGTTTGGGGGCGGACAAATGTTCAGGATGGGTAATATGGCCATGTACATCTCAAACGACGCCAACAAGGTGGGCGAACATCAGCTCGATAAAATAGTGGTACAGGTTGACGATACCAAAAACCTTTCGGCCACTAAAATGGTGATTGAGCAGATATTAAATCGCCGCCATCAGGGAGTGCAGGATTTTGAAATTAAGATTCCCGAATTGCTATTAAAACAAGAACAAAAAACCAAAGACATCTTTAACATCGTGCTGGGTGCTATTGCAGGCATATCACTCATTGTAGGAGGAATTGGCATCATGAACATTATGCTGGCATCGGTCATGGAACGAATACGTGAAATAGGGGTACGACGAGCCATTGGCGCCACCAAAAAGGATATTATTTTTCAGTTTTTGGCCGAAGCCACTTTTATTAGTATTACCGGTGGGTTTATTGGAATTTTGTTAGGGGTTATTATGGCCAGGGTTATCAGCCTTACTACCGATATTTTAACCATTGTTTCGTTTGTATCTATTGCCATATCGTTTGGTGTAGCCGCTACGGTGGGCATTGTATTTGGGTGGTTGCCGGCAAGGAAAGCTGCCGAGCAGGATCCGGTTGAATCGCTGCGTCATGATTAAAAAAGAAATAATTTTGCTATGATACGACCAATAAAATATTTATTAATAGTTTCCCTTTTAGTGGCGGGGTTAAGTGTAACCGCGCAAAAACAAACCATCACTTTTTCGTTGCACGATGCTATTCGTATCGCCCAGGATCAATCACCGGATGCCCTGATGGCCAAACACCGATTCAGGAGCAGCTACTGGAGTTTTAGAACTTTCAGGGCTACTTACCTTCCGGGATTGCAACTGGACGCCACCATTCCTAACCTTAACCGTAGCATCGAGGCTATTACCATGCCCGACGGTAGCTCTGACTATATTTCCAGAAGCTTAGTCAACTACTCCGCCAACCTGTCGTTAAACCAAAAGGTGGGATGGACCGGGGGTGAAGTGTTTTTAAACACCGGCATCCAGCAAATGACCAACTTTTACTCCGACACCACTACCAGACAGTTTTTAGCCGACATGGTAAGCATCGGCTTTCGCCAACCCATCTTTACCTATAACGCCTATAAATGGGATAAAAAAATTGAACCGCTTAAATATCAGGAGGCACAACGAAAATATTTAGAAGACAACGAACAGGTGGCCATTACCGCCATTAACCGGTTTTTTAATTTGCTTTCGGCACAAATTGAGGTTGAGATTGCCAAAAAAAACTATGCCAATTACGACACACTCTATAAAATTGCCAAAGGCCGTTTTAATTTGGGCAAGATTGCCGAAAACGAGCTGCTGCAACTGGAACTTAACCTGCTAAAAGCAGATGCCTCGTTGGAACAATCGGAGCTCAATTATAATAACATGCTCTTTTTGTATAAATCATACCTGCGTCTTAAAACCGACAATAATATCCGGCTAATTGAACCGGTGGTAAAAACCTATTTCGACATTCCGTTGCAACGAGCCATCGAAGAGGCCAAAAACAACACCTCGGCCGGCCTGGAGTTTCAGCGGCGACTGTTGCAGGCTCAAAGCGATGTTAATCGTGCTAAAATGAATGGCCGTTTCGATGCCCAGCTGTTCGCCTCCTTCGGTCTGACGCAAACGGGTGATTACCTGCCCGACGCGTATAAAAACCCGTTAGATCAGGAACGGGTAACTGTGGGTATCACACTGCCTATTCTCGACTGGGGTCGGGCACGCGGATCGATACGCATGGCCGAATCGAACCACGATTTGGTTGTTACGGCCGTGGAGCAGGACAAGATAGATTTTGAACAGGATATCTACCTGCAGGTAATGCAATTCGGGATGCAAAAAAAGCAACTGTACATTGCTGCCAAGTCGGACACAGTAGCCGCCAAAAGATACGATGTAACTTACAAACGGTATATGATTGGCAAAGTAAATGATGTTTTGGAACTTAACAACGCCCAAATTGATAACGATAACGCCAACCTCGGGTTTGTCAACTCGTTAAAAAATTATTGGGTTAACTACTACAAAATTCGTAAGATGACCTTGTTTGATTTTGAAAATCAGTTGCCCATAAGCACCAGTTTTGATACGCTTATTACTAAATAGCAAATATTGGATTGGAAGGTGCAGGATCAATTTTAAGGTGATGGGATTTAACCCTGAACCCAATTGTTAAGCTCGATTTCTGATTTATAGTCATCATTTTTATCCATGGGTGCTCCGAAATTCAAAGTTTGGCAATTATAGACATACTTCTCCAAAGTATAGAATTTCAACAGAAAAGTTAAATTCCCCTTTCTTTTCAGTTGATTTCACACCTGAAAGGTAGAAAATGCTTAGAGGAAGTTTTCTGCGACTCGTCCTCGTAGCAAACGAGAATGAAAAAAACTTTATAGAAAAAAATTATTTTACGATAAAATCGCCTAGCCAGTTTTCAAGGTTTTTTTCCAGTTCTCTAGGGTTAACAGGTTTGGTCATAAATCCTGACATGCCTGCATTAAGTGCATTTTTTCGCGAGTCGCCAAGCACGTTAGCCGTCATGGCCAAAATAACGGGAGAATCTTTTTTTACTGTTTTAAAATATTCCAGAATTTTTTCGGTGGCTTCCAATCCATCCATCTCCGGCATTTGAATATCCATTAAGATTAGGTTGTACACGTTTTCTTTACAGGCATCCACGGCTTGTACCCCATTATTGGCTACATCAGGCTGAATGCCGAATTTTTTAAGAATACTAAGAATAACCTTTTGGTTAATCATATTATCTTCGGCTACCAGCACTTTGGCACCGGCAAATTGTGTTAAAGTTTTCCCTGTTTTTTTTGGCTTTACAGTTTTTTCTTTTTTTGTTTCGTTATCATCCGGCACCAGTATTTTTTTGTTTTCAAACATTCTGATATCACTATAGTTAACCTCTTTAATTTTGTCAGATACTACTGTTGCCTTAATGGAAAAAGAGAAAACAGATCCTTTACCGGGCTCCGAAACGACCCATATATCACCTCCCATCAGGTTAATCAGGTTTTTTGATATAGGCAACCCAAGCCCGGTTCCTTCAAACTTTCTCGACATGGACGAGTCTGCCTGGGTAAACATCTCGAACAGACTTTCGATTTTATCATTCGGAATTCCTATTCCGGTGTCTTTTACCGTAAACAGCAGCTCAACATTAGCATCTTCATGGTTCTCTACAGATAGACCAACTACTACCTCCCCTTTTTCGGTAAATTTAATGGCATTGTTTACAAGGTTGATCAGTACTTGTTTGAGTCTCTTTTCATCACTGTAAATCATCCTTGGAACATCCGCTTCTTTATTAAAAATAAGTTCTAATCCTTTTTTTTCTGCGGCAAGACTTAATAAGGTGAGAACCTCTTCAATGGCATTAAACAAATCGAATTTATTTGGTTCGAGCTTCATTTTCCCTTGTTCAATTTTCGAGAAATTAAGAATATCGTTTATAACAGTGAGTAAATTCTCACCGCTCACGCGAATGGTTTCAACATATTCGGCTTGTTCAGACGATAGCTCTGTTTGACTTAACAAGCTGGTCATACCGATAACGCCATTCATGGGTGTGCGAATCTCGTGGCTCATGGTAGCAAGAAATTCCGCTTTTGTTTTGGCGCCCAGTTCGGCTTTCTCTTTGGCGCGCTTGAAATA
>Ga0164318_10000689_pt1 | contig 27264 bp, 28 predicted proteins | sample GuaBasSedimGuay9_FD_113734 | JGI IMG/M metagenome (GOLD analysis project Ga0164318, IMG submission 113734) | Subseafloor sediment microbial communities from Guaymas Basin, Gulf of California, Mexico - Guay9, Core 4571-4, 0-3 cm | ecosystem: Environmental > Aquatic > Marine > Hydrothermal vents...
CAGGATCAATGCCATCAGCCCGAAAGGCAAGACCCCGCTGACCGCTGCCGTCAGGCAGGCTGCAGAAAAGCTGCACTACAACTCACAACGCGCCACTGTCGTCCTGGTGAGTGACGGCCTGGAGACTTGCGGGGGCAATCCCTGCAAACTGGCTGAAAAGCTAGCCATGAGCGGCGTTGACTTCACGGTGCATGTTATCGGTTTTGATCTCTCCAAGCAGGAACAACGTCGCCTGCGGTGTCTTGCGGACAAAACCGGTGGACTTTTTCTCGCCGCGGGCAATGCCGCTGCGTTGCGCGATGCCCTGTTTAAAACCATCAAGAAGGTCCAGGCATCACCCCCGCCCGTGAAAGAGAAACCGGGGAAAGCCTTTTTGAAAGGTCCAGCAACCGTACCTGCCGGCGCCGCCTTCAAGGTGGCATGGAAGGGGCCCGGCAGCCGTAAAGATTTTATTTCCATTGCCAAGAAAGGCTCCAAGGACCTTCACTATGTGGATTATACATATACCGAGAGAGGAAACCCTGTCAGCATGATCGCCCCGGGCGACCCAGGCCCCTATGAACTCCGATATGTCCACGCACACAGCCGCCAGGTTATCGGACGTACAGATATAAAAGTGACCCCGGTTACTGCCCAGGTGCAGGCCCCTGCTTCCGCTAATGTCGCCACGAAGATACCTGTGAAATGGCAGGGACCGGGATATGATGATGACTACATCACCATCGCACGGCCTGATCAGGCCCCGGGCGACTACGTGGAATACGAATATGTGAGCGAAGGCAATCCTCTCAAGGTACGGGCACCTGCCGATCCCGGCACTTACCAGGTCCGCTATATCTTGGGCAAGGGGACCAAACTCCTCGCTAAAACATCTATCACGATCAAGAAGCCGTGATGTTTCGCCTGAGCCCGGCAGAGGAGGAAGGTTCCGGGGCAAAGATTTCTTGACATTTATCGAACAAGGAGCCATTATAGAAATATCAAATCGCTAGGGGTGGTCTTTCTGAGAGCCGGATATGCCCGGCAACCCTTAGAACCTGAACTGGGTAATACCAGCGGAGGGAAGCGGTGAAATTGTGGAGTGGTTTTCCACCATTCACGTTCAATGTTTGTCATGGGCCGCTTTCGTGTTGAGGAAGCGGCTTTTTTGATGCATGGCGTAACAGGCTATACCCTGATCGCACCAGCCCTTTCCCTTCCCAAACGGTTCAAAAAGGATCCCATCCCTGCACAGATCCATCATACTATAAACTCCCTGGAAACGGAGGATCCTGATGGAAAAAAACAGCGGAATTGAACCTATTGAAAAAAAGGATCGAAACCTGAATGGGATGGATTTTTTTCTTCTCTGGTCCGGAGCGGCTGTTTCCCTCGCGGAGATCTGGGCCGGGGGGCTCCTGGTTCCGCTCGGGTTTTTATCAGGCTTCCTCGTGATCATTATCGGACATATCATAGGAAACACCCCGTTGGCCCTTGGCGTCATCATCGGGAGCAGGAAAGTCTCTTCATAAGGATATATATGATGAAACAAATTGGAAAACTGCATATCCTGACGGATACGGTATTACAGTCCCGGTTTTCACACATGGAAATTACCCGGCTTGCGATTTTGGGAGGAGCGGATACCATCCAGTACCGGCAAAAAAGCGGGGCTACTCGAGAGATGATCGAGGTTGCCCGAAATGTGAAACGACTGTGTTCGGAGGCTGGTGTGACATTTATTGTAAACGATCGATTGGACGTCGCTATTGCAGCGGAGGCAGACGGGGTTCATCTGGGACAGGACGATTTCCCCATCCCTATGGCGCGAGAGCTTCTTGGAGAAGGCTGGATCATCGGAGGATCAGCAGCTACTTTGGATGAAGCCCGAAAATGCCTTTCAGAGGGAGCGGACTATGTGGGATTTGGGCCTGTCTACCCTACATCATCCAAGGACGATGCCGGCCCTGTCAGTGGGATTGACATCCTGAAACAGGTGGTTGAAATTATTCCCTTGCCGATTATTGCCATCGGGGGCGTCAGCGCAGAGAATATTCCTGACGTGATGAGAACAGGTGCCCATGGTATCGCGGTGATCTCAGCCGTTTGCTGTCAGGATGATCCCGAGGAAGCGACCAGAATCCTTTATCAGGCCTTGAATAAGGATATATTATGAGGGCGCCATGGCTGAAATATTAGCAGACATTGGGGAATTTGGATTAATTGACCGGATACATGAACTTCTCCGTAAGGAAAGCGTTCAAACTCCAGCATTAACGCTTGGAATCGGGGATGACACCGCATCTTTCCTTCCTCATGCAGGATACGAAATATTGGTGACCTGTGACTGCATTTTAGAAGGCAGACATTACCTTCCTCAGCACATTACGCCTCTGGAGTTGGGGCGACGTGCAATGGTGCTCAATATCAGCGATATCGGTGCCATGGGGGGTACACCCCTTTATGCACTCGTGTCCCTGGGCTTGAGAGCGGACACCCCTGTTTCAGATGTAGAGGCTATGTATCGCGGTTTTGCCGCGGAGCTCAATCCGTTTGGAGCCTCAATTATCGGTGGTAACCTTACAAAATCGGAAGGCAACCCATTCATCGACATCACTTTAATCGGGGAAGTGGAACATGGTAAAACAGTCCGCCGTTCCACCGCAAAAGTTGGGGATGCAATTCTTGTTACTGGATATCCAGGACAGTCGGCTGCCGGATTGCAACTCCTATTGCATGTTAAACGGATGGAGGATTTACACGATCACCCACTGGTACGCGCCTACAACACACCTTCTCATAGAGCACGAGAAGGTCGGGCCATTGCGCAGTCAGGATATGTCACAGCGATGATTGATACCAGTGATGGGTTTCTTGGGGACCTGGGACACATCTGCAAGGAAAGCGCTGTTGGCGCTGAACTGATTCGAGAAAAGCTGCCCATAAGTGAGGACCTGCGTCAGGCCGCCCAAAAATTGGGACAGGATCCATATGACCTGGTCTTGAAAGACAGCGATGATTATGAACTGATCATTACCTGTTCTCCTGATCATGTGGATCAAATATGCAGCGCAGTGTCCGCGTTGAGTGATGTGTCTGTTACCGAGGTTGGCAGGATTACAGACGTAGCCCGACAAATCAAGTTGATACTCCCGAATGGAACACGGTCTGAAATCATACCTGCCGGCTGGGATCACTTTACTGCTTAACTGAGGAGAAGAGGATGTTTGATCAGCAATTGGCAAAAAGAGCAGCTGAAAACCTGAAACATCTGAGGGAGAAAAAGCCCCTTATTCATAACATAACAAATTATGTGGTCATGAATTATACCGCTAATGCGTTACTGGCATGTGGTGCATCTCCTGTAATGGCCCATGCGCTTGAGGAAGTGGAGGAAATGGTGTCCTTTGCCAGTGCCCTGGTGCTTAATATTGGGACACTTACGCCCTACTGGATTAATTCCATGTTGAAGGCGGGGAAGCGTGCCAATGAACTCAATGTACCCATTATCCTGGACCCTGTGGGCTCAGGGGCCACAAAACTGCGTACCGAATCCGCAAAACGACTCATGAATGAACTCACAATCAATGTAGTTCGTGGAAATGCTTCAGAGGTACTTTCACTGGCCCGAGAGGGACCCCGAACCAAAGGGGTAGACGCAATGCACAGCGTGGACGAGGCGGCCGACGCTGCAACTGTACTTGCCAGGGAACTAAGCACCACGCTTGCCATTACCGGGCCCATGGATCTGATCACAGATGGTGAGCGCACCTGCCGGGTCTCAAATGGGCATAAGCTTATGGGTTATGTAACCGGGACGGGCTGCACAGCAACCGTTATCATTGGGGCCTTCCTGGCGATGGACAATGATGCTGTTCAAGCCACTACCACGGCATTGGCATATTACGGTCTTGCAGGCGAGAAGGCGGCAACCAGAGCACAGACCCCCGGCAATTTTCAAATAGCTTTACTCGACGCACTCTTCACCATTGATGAAAAACAGGTGAAGCAAGGGGCCAGGATCAACATCATCAGCCCCAAGGGAAGGACCCTGTAAACGGAGGATTTGGATGGAAGACAACAGAGGAATTGAACCAATCGGGAAAGAAGGCCGAACCTTAAACGGAATGGACTTTTTTCTGCTCTGGGCCGGGGCGGCCGTTTCCCTCGCAGAGATCTGGGCCGGGGGACTCTTGGTCCCGCTCGGTTTTTTATCAGGCTTGCTGGTGATCATTATCGGACATAGCATAGGAAACACCCCGTTGGCCCTTGGCGGAATCATAGGCAGCAATACCGGGATCCCCACAATGGTGGCGGTCAGGCCGTCTTTCGGGATTCGGGGCTCTTATTTTGCCACGGTTCTCAACATCATCCAGCTTGTGGGATGGACTGGGGTGATGCTCTGGATCGGCGGTAAAGCCGCCCAGGCGGTATGGCCCATGCCGTCATTGGGGTTCCGTGGCTGGGTCATTCTGGCCGGCCTTACCACCACCCTCTGGGCTCTGCTCGGGCATCGGTACTGGAGATGGCTCCACAGGATCGCCATAACCGCCCTGATCGCCCTCTGCTGCGTCATGAGTTACGTGGTTATTCATCAGTACGGACTCGTGCATCTCATGAAGATATCCCCAAAGGATGGCCTACCCTTCATGGCAGGTCTGGATCTAGTCATAGCCATGCCGATCTCCTGGTTACCTCTGGTATGCGATTATTCGCGATATGGCAAAGGAGCAGGCCCCACTTTCTGGGGAACCTGGATAGGTTATTTCATCATCAGTTCCTGGATGTATGCCCTGGGACTCGTAGCAGCCCTTGCCACACGATCCGCAACACCAGACAGCATGGTTCTCCAGTTGATGGTGGGACTGGGGCTCGCCCTGCCTGCCATCATCATCGTGCTTTTTTCCACCTTCACCACGACTTTCCTGGACATCTATTCCACGGCCGTCTCCGCCCTCAATATCTGGCCTAACATTGGTGAAAAACGGGGGAGCCTCATATGCGGAATCCTGGGGACTGCCTTGGCCCTGATGTTTCCGGCAAATGCCTACGAGGACTTTCTGCTGCTCATCGGTGCAGTATTCTGCCCCTTGTTTGGGGTCGTGCTTGCGGATTATTTTTTCCTCCAAAAACAGCGCTACTTCGAATCCGGGGTTGGTGGCCAAAAAATGTACTGGTACCTCAATGGATTCAATCCATGGGCATTCATCGCATGGGGAATTGGGTTCGGGCTCTACCACCTGCTGCAGAAACAAACGGCCTGGGGTTCATCCATCCCTAGTCTCCTCGCCGCGGGAGTGATTTATCTGATCCTCATGGCTCTCTTCGGCAGGTCTCCCGGGTTCCGGAACGAGGGAAACGGAGGGATAGAATGAAAAGAATATTGACCATAGCCGGTTCCGACTCCGGCGGAGGTGCGGGAATCCAGGCTGATTTGAAGACCATCACGGTGCTCGGCGGATACGGTATGAGCGCCATAACCGCCCTCACCGCTCAAAACACCGTGGGTGTCCAAGGGATACACCCGGTTCCCGTGGATTTTATCAAAATGCAGATAGAGTCAGTCCTCTCAGATTACGGGGCAGACGGGGCAAAGACCGGGATGCTCGCCACTCCCGATGTGGTGAAAGCCGTTGCACAGCAGATAAAAAAATTTCATATACCGCTTGTCGTGGTTGATCCCGTCATGGTGGCCAAGAGCGGCGATGTGCTCCTCTCCAAGGAGGCCAGGGACACCATCAAGGAAGAGCTTCTCCCTCTGGCTCACCTGGTTACCCCTAACCTGCCCGAGGCATCTGAACTCTGCGGGTTCCCGGTCGAAGACCTCGAAGCAATGAAGAAAGCGGCGAAAAAAATCCACCAGCTCGGCCCCCGACACGTCCTCGTAAAGGGGGGGCACCTTCAGGGAAACGCTGTGGACATTCTCTTCGACGGAAAAGACGTTCTCACCTTTGACTCACCAAGGCTGAACAACCGCAATACCCATGGAACGGGCTGCACATTTTCAGCCGCCCTGGCCACGTTTCTGGCACAGGGCTTCACCATGCTTGAGGCAACCGGCAAAGCCAAGGCATTCATCACCCGGGCCATTGCCCTGGGGATCGATTTCGGTGCCGGTCACGGCCCCACGAACCACTATGCCCATGTGCTTCGTTTTAAGGAACGGGAAGATGTTCTATCCCAGTTGAGAAAAGTGGTTCAAACAATTGTCCGTATGCCTGTCGGCGCTCTGATCCCTGAAATAAGATCCAACCTGGGTTTTGCCCTGCCCGGTGCCCTCGGACCTGACGAAGTAGCTGCTGTGCCCGGACGCATTTCCCAGGTTGATGAATGGCCCTTGGTGTACCGGGACCCTGCATTCGGTGCTTCCCGCCATATAGCCAAGGTGATCCTTGCTGCCATGAAATTTGACCCGGATATCCGTTCCGCCATGGACATTCGCTACTCTGAACAACTGGTAGAGCTCTGCCGGAACCTGGGATTTCTGGTAGCCTCGTTTGACCGCAAAGATGAACCAACAGAGGTGAAAGAAATGGAGGGATCCACGCTGGAATGGGGCACTCAGCGTGCTATAAGCGATTTCGGGCAAATCCCCGACATGATTTACGACCGGGGCGAGGTGGGAAAAGAGCCGGTCATACGCATACTCGGAAAGACGCCCGAAAAGGTTGCAGAAAAGCTCAAGGCCATATGGAAAGCACAAGTTTCCTGAAAAGAGTGAACTTCCGGCCGTTCCCAGTACTCACATTGAAGCGAGTAAATTTGTCCGGAGTTTTTCCTTGACTTGAGAGACAGCCTCTCTCCATTCCGGGTCAGCATCCAGGTTGGGCTGCACTGCTGACCCGGAGATCCCTGACTCGGCGAGCGCTCTTCGTGCCCTTTCAAGTAATTTTAATCGCCTCGCTTCGAGATTCTCCCTGGCGCTCTCAAGCGCATGCTCGAGGCGATCGCCCTCCACTCCGACTATCTCTTTGAGAAGTGCAAAAACGAGGCTGTTTTCATCTTCAGGGTCCGCCTTCTCCACACACATGCGCTTCAGGAAAGGAAGAGCTTTTTCCCGGTCTTTTCCGAAATGATCCCATTCTTCCTTGAACCTTGCCAGGGAAATTGCCCCGTCCAGGTATTTTTGAAAAATCCCCCTGGTTTTTCCTTCCAACTCCCTCTCACGCATGAGCGCCTTTTCCTCTTCAGACACGGTCATGCCTCTGGTTTTTTCCATGATGATATCAAAGGTGCTCTTGATTTCAACCATTCTTCGCTCTCCTCTCTTTTGAGAACCCCAACGCTTCCATGACACAATCATGGAGCATGGGCCTGAAAGCCTTGATTTTGTCATTTTTCCGCGAAAGATGAACACGGTTCGTAAGGAGTATAACCACCACTTGTTTGTCAAGATCCATCCAGATTGAAGTACCGGTGAATCCCAGGTGGCCAACGCTCTTTTCCGAAAAATAGCTCCCGGTGCTTGACCCCTGCGGGGATGGCGTATCCCAGCCCAGTGCCCAAGTGGCATCCCGTGCCTCTCGTTGCCGAGAGAAAAAAGTCTGAACCGTATCCGGGCGCAGAAGTTCTCTTTCGGAACCATTGTAACACCGGAGCAGAAAATTCCCTATGGCGCCTACATCTGTTGCTGTACCAAACAAGCCGGCATGTCCGGAATACCCTCCCATGGCGTATGCATTTTCATCATGCACTTCCCCTTGTAGCACCCGCTTCCGCCAGGGACATGCCTCGGTCGCGGCAAACTCAGCCTTCTCTGCGGAAGGCGGTCTGCTCGCATCATACAGGAACAGGCCCCTGACTCCAAGAGGGCCGTACAATTGCTCCCGCAGATATTGATCCAGGGGCCTCCCCGTCTTTCTCTCAATAATCCATTCAAGAAGAATGAATCCAAGATCACTGTACAGTTCTTTGCTGCCCGGAGAAAATAACAGGGAAGAGGCAAGGATCCACTCCCGTACCTTCTGCTTTCTTTTCCCTGTGGGCACATCATCAAGCCTGGTATAAAATGGCTCCCAGTCCCGCAGTCCAGATGCATGGGACAAGAGCATTCTCGGGGTAATTCCTCGCTTGTCGGCCATAGCCACACCGGGCAGCAATTCCCCCATGAGTTCATCAAGACCCAAGGTCCCTCCGTCTACCTGCTTCATCACGGCCAGTGTGGTTGCCAGTGGTTTGGTGAGAGAAGCAAGGTCAAATATGGTTTCCTTTTTCATTGGAACCGGACGCGGATGTTCTGCCGCATTCCCCACGGCCCTAAAAAAAACCGTTTTTCCCCGCTCAACTACCAGGAGCACAGCGCCTGGATAGACGCGATCTAATACACCTTCCTGCAGCAGATTATCTAACCGCTCATTTTTCATAGCTCGTCCGTCTCTTTCCTCCCTATCTCTCAGACACAATATTCATGGGGACTATTCTCCGCCAAAGCGCCGCAAGCGTGCTCTTCTGCCCCCTTCAGCCTGAAGAGCTTCAGCCGGACTAAGTGAATAGTCACAATGAAATTTCCTTGGAAAGCATCATGAAGTATGCTAATAGCCACTGTTTATTTACTGCGAGATCGACAATGACATCCTTAGAAAACAATCCTAATATACACCACCTCTCCCACCAGGACAAAGAAATTACCCTGGTGGGAACCGCACATGTATCCAGGGAGAGTGCAGATCTTGTAAAGGAGGTTATCCAGCAGGAAGCCCCTGAAACCGTCTGCATCGAACTCTGTCAGTCCCGGTATCAATCTCTCACCCAAAAAAAACTGTGGCAGGATACAAATCTCATCAAGGTTATCAAAGAAAAAAAGGCCTTCCTTCTCCTTGCGAATCTCATGCTCGCCTCTTTTCAGAAAAAAATCGGAAAAAAACTGGGAATCCAGCCCGGGCAGGAAATCATCCAGGCTATTGAGTCCGCGAAAGAAGCCGCATCCGGGATCCATCTGGCAGATCGCGATATCCGCATTACCCTCGGAAGGACCTGGCGACTCATGAGTTTCTGGAAAAAAATGAAATTACTCTCTCAGTTCATCATGTCCATGGGCCAGGTTGATGACATCACCCAGGAGGAAATAGAAAAGCTCAAAGAAAAAGATGTTCTTGAAACGCTCCTTTCGGAAATCGGGCAATCTATGCCCGAAATCAGGAATATCCTGATTGACGAGCGAGACCAGTACTTGACCGAAAAGATACGAACAGCTCCGGGGAAACGCATTGTCGCCGTTGTGGGAGCAGGGCATGTCCCGGGTATCAAGAGTTTATGGAAAAGCCAGGTCAATCTGGAGGCGCTGGAAGAAATGCCTCCCAAGGGAAAAATCCTCCAAGTCCTCAAATGGGCGATTCCTGTCGCTATCATCGGCATGATCGTGGTAGGATTTTTTACGGCAGGGACCGCGGGGGGTACGCACATGCTCAAATGGTGGGTCCTCGCCAATGCCTGTTTCGCCGGCCTCGGCGCCGCAGTCGCCTTTGCCCACCCCCTTACCATCCTTTCAGCGGTCATCTCAGCGCCCTTGACCTCCCTCAATCCCCTGATCGCGGCCGGGTGGGTCTCAGGCCTGGTGGAGGCATTCTTGGGGAAACCAAAGGTGAAGGATTTTGAAGCACTTCCGGAAGATATTGTTTCATTGAAAGGGTTCTGGAGGAACAAGATTACCAGGATTCTGCTGGTGGTGGTGCTGACAAACCTGGGAAGCTCGTTGGGAACCTTTGTGGCAATTCCCCTCATGGCCAAAGTCTTTTCGTAACTGCCCGGCTCATCTTATTTCGACAGGATGAACAGGATATTCGGGATTATCTCCTGTCATTCTTGGCCAAAAGCGCCATTTATTGTTGGGCAGGGTTGAACCGTTAGCAGCTTTATTTTACTTTTCTATTTTTGCTCGCCTATACTGGAAATAGGCATCCCTCACTGATACGTAGGGATCCAGTGCTGATTTCTTGAGTGACTCGTAATCTCCAATGGTAAGAGACGTTCGATTCACCCTGTCTCCTCCCCTGACCGCAATGGTTTCCCTCGTCCCGGTTACCAGATAGGTCAGGGGATCGGCAAAAAAATCGCCTGCCAGCCCGAAGGTGTCCCGGATGCTTGAAGGGCCGAAAATAGGCCAGTTGATGTAGATGCCTGGACCCGCCCCGAAAACTCCCAGGGTCTGCCCGAAATCTTCATCCTGGGCCTCGAGGTGCATACCTATTTTGGCGGCATCCACAAACCCAAAAAACCCCGCAGTGCTGTTGACCACAAATCGTAGTAGTTCCCGTCCAAGCCCTTTAAATTTTCCCTGCAGCAGGCAATTGACCGCACGAATAGGCATGGCAATATTCGTGAACATATTCCGAAAACCCACCCGGAAAGGTTCCGGGATAACGTACCTGTATCCCCTTGCCACCGGTTTGAGGACCCAGAAATAGAGCTTGTCGTTAAAAGCAAAAAAGACCCGGTTTATGGGCTCAAGAGGATCCGCGATTGTCTCCTGCGAGACATCCTCGTCCCAGTCCTCAGGCTCGTCGATCACTTTCTCATCTTCAAAGGATGCAGCACTCACCTGAATCATATCTTCCACATGAGATCCCTCGCCATAGCCTTGTTCAACCGTCAGGTCGCTATTTCCCCCTGCACGAGAATCAGAAGTGATGACCGGCCCTAAATCCAGTTGATCTCCTAAGCGCATGGCAACAATCAGTCTCCCATGATCTAATTTTTCCATCTGATGGCGTGAAATCATCGCCAGCTCGACCGCAGGGTCTACATCCCTCACTCCGGGCAGTCTGGAGATTTCAAGAGTTTCCGGTTTATTGCCAGAAGGATTCAGAATAGCAAGAGAAAAACTCCCTTGGGGAGGCAAATGGCCCATGGCCTGGGTCCCCGCAAAAATCATCACAAAAAGGACCACAAAAAGACATTTTTTTCCGAAATTGCAGATGTTCTCCTTCATCATCTCATCCTACCCCTGATAAACCCGCCTAACCCGGGCAAGCCGGATGCAAAAAAGCCGGGGCCGAAAGGCCCCGCTTTGGGCCGCCCCTGGAAGGGGCCGCAATCCCCAGCAACCTCACGATACACAGGTTATTTCTTTCCCACTTTCTCCTTCAATTTCTTGAGAAGCCCGTTGAAAGAAGATTTCATGATGATGCTGTTGAACTGTGTCCGGTAATTGTTGATCAGGCTTACGCCTTCAATGGACAGATCGTACACCAGCCAGCCCGTTTCTTTTTTCTTTAAACGGTAAAGGACAGAAATTTTGGTTTCCTGTTTTGTCATAATACTGACTTTCACCAGTGCGTATTTCCCCTCTACCCGTTCCCCCTCATAGAGGACCTTCTCCCCGGAATATCCTTCAACCCTGTCTATGTATGTCTTTTCAAGGAGGTCCTCAAACAGTTCCATGAACTCGTTTTTTTCCGCAGGAGTCCTCTTTCGCCAATGCCGGGCGAGGGTTCTCCTGGACATTTCCTCCTTGTCGAATATCTCCTCTGCCGCCGCACGGATCAACTTGTCCCGCTCACTCTTTTTTTCAGGACCCTGCAGGGCCGGATCCTTCACGATTGCAATAATCTTGTCCGTGGTTTTTCTGATCACCTCTGTGGGTTCACCTGCAAAGGCAGGGAATGAAAACGAAATGATCAGGACCAGGCTCAAAAGATTTTGCCACGTCATTTTTCGAAACATTGTTTTCCTCCAAAATCGTCCACTCTCTCCTCTCGATGTTTTCACATCTTCTTCAAGAAGATCGTGCATTACAGTTTCCCAAACACATAACTGCTGATGAGTTGTTCCAGATCAACAGGCGGTTGAGTGTCTCTGATCTTTTGCCCGGGCTTGAGAATGTCCTCAGATCCTCCGGGCGTTATTTCAACATATTTTTCTCCAATGAGTCCCTTTGTTTTAATGGTTGCTATGGCATCGTCCTGCAGCTTGATCTTGGAAGGGAGATGAATGGATATCAGGGCCTGGTAGTCCTCCAGGCGTATTGATTTCACCCGTCCAACATCGACCCCGGCTATGACCACTGAAGCGCCGGTCTTGAGCCCTCCACTATTTGAAAATACGGCCTCAAGGTCATATCCTTTCTGGCCGATCACCTCCATCTTTGCCAACCGCACAGAAAGATACCCAAGCGCCAGTATGCCCGCAATCATGAAAAGGCCGACTCCCAGCTCAAGGTCAAATTTTCTCATGGCTCCCACTCCTGTTTCTTTCCCGATTAATTGTTTTGAATCTACACAATATCTTCCACATTGCAAAGCTGGTTTCCATCCATAAATGGCTATTTTTGTCCGCGCTTCGCTTGGACTCCCCATCCTGCGGATGGGTCCCCGGTTTCCTTGATCTTGTAAAAAATATCTCATTTCTGCATTGGAAACTCGCTAGTGCCCAAAGTCTATTTGTGGATGGGCACAAGGCTGGAAAATGGCCGGGCCTTCAGGATCCGGTCTTCCCAGTGATCCGGCCAGAAACTCTTTCACCTCGGGCTTGGTCGAGGCCATAAATTTCTCCGGCTCATCGTACGCAAAGACCTTCCCCTCTCTTAAAAAAGCCACCTTGTCCACGATATCAAAAACCCGTGGAACTTCATGGGTCACAATCACCCCGGTAAAACCCAGTTCCCTGTGGATGGAACTGATCAGCCTGAGAATTGAGAGACCGATAAGGGGGTCAAGGCCCGTTGTGGGCTCATCAAACAGCATAATTTCCGGATCCACCACCAGGGCCCTTGCAAGTGCTGCTCTTTTTACCATCCCCCCGCTGATCTGGGAAGGAAACCGGTCTTCCGATCCGGAAAGGCCCACATTCGAGAGTTCCTTGAGTACCCGATCCCTGATTTCTCTCTTTCCACTCCTGGTTTTTTCTTTCAAAGGAAAGGCCACATTTTCAAAAACGGTCATGGAATCGAACAGGGCTCCGCCCTGGAAGAGGAATCCAAGCTTGGCCCTCAGTTCATTCAAATATTTTCCCCGGGAAGACGCTATATCATTTCCGTCCACCAGAACACGCCCTTTGTCGGGTTTCATCAAACCCGCAATGTGTTTCAGCAACACACTCTTGCCTTCACCACTCCCCCCGATAAGCGCAATAACTTCGCCTTTTGCTATTTCGAAGGATACACCTTTGAGCACTGCATTCCCGTTGAATGATTTATGGAGATCTTCAATTCTTATCATCTCAGCAACTCACATCTCGGCGTATGTTCGCCCGGTTACCGGTTTTCTTCCACAGGCCTCAGTTTCTTTTTCTCGGCACAACAGCCTATCACCCTCTAGTAGAGAAGTCCCGTCATGAAATAGTCCCACACCAGGATCAGCACCGAAGAGAGGACCACCGCCTGTGTGGTGGCCTTGCTCACTCCTTCTGCCCCGAAACCGGTAAAAATGGAGGTGTAGTACCCCTTGAAACAGCAGACCCAGTTTATCAAGATACCAAAGCTCAGCGACTTATACAATCCTTCCAGAATATCCTTTGTAGCTACATAGCTGGACATTTCCCCGAAGTATGTTCCTATACCTACACCCAGGAGCTTAACGCCTATGAGATACCCGCCAAAAATTCCCACCACATCAAATATGGCCGTGAGGAGTGGCAGCGATATCATGGCTGCCAGAAAGTTTGGAACCACCAGGTAGCGGTAGGGATTGAGCCCCATAAGTTCCAGGGCATCAATCTGTTCACTGATGCGCATGATGCCTATTTCAGCGGTGATAGCCGATCCGGCCCGGCCGGTGACCATCAACGCCGTCAACACCGGCCCCAGCTCCTTAATCAGAGAAAGACCTATCATCGGACCAAGGAACGCATCCGAGCCGAAGCGGCTCAAGCTGTAGTACCCTTGAAAACCGAGCACCATTCCTGAGAAACAGCCGGTGAGGAGAATAACCACCAGGGACTGGAAACCGATGAAGTGAATTTGTTTGATGACTCTCCCGATCTTGACCGGAGGGACAACAGTGTAAAGAACAGTCTTCACCAGGAAGAGCCCCATGACACCCATGCGACCTACCGTAACGAGAACCGAGGCTCCAAATTTTCTGATCAAATCCATGCGCGCAAGTCTTCCAGATCGAGCATCCGTTGTCAATATCAAAGGTTCACTGTTAAGGGAGATCAGGCTGTAGGCCAAGGGCTTTTAACTATTGAAAAACGTCTACAAGCTCTCTCCTTGCCCGGTTGCATGCCCAAGGATCTCTATATATCAATCAGCCTCCTGTTTTCAGGCGCATTTTCAACGAGTTTCCCAAGTTTTATCAAGCATTCAGAGATGTTTTCCACCGCCTCGGTTTTCGCAAATGGTATATCATCCGTGCCCCTTTGATCCAGTGCATCGATAATCTCCTTTATGGTCAGGGAATCCGGGCTAACAGCAGGCTGGTATGCGGAATCCTTTTCGCTTTCCCGTTGCACCGGGCTGATGATGTTCGCCTCCATAAGTTCAAAAAGGATCTGGCGCACCAACCGGATAGGGATTTCAAGTTCCCGGGAGATCTGGTCACCGTCCAGCGGTTCCTGTCCTCTTGTAAATCGCTGTACCAGCATATGGACTACCGCCAGGGAAACCAGCCGCTTCAAAGAATGGCTTACGGACAGACAATCAGGCTCAAATTCGTACGTGTGAACATTCTGATAAGCAAACGCTATTTCCGCGCCCAGAAAAACGATAAGCCAGCTCACCTGGAGCCAGATCAGGAAAAGAGGAAGGGCTGCAAAGCTTCCATAAATCGCATTGTATTTGGAAACACCGATCTGAAACTTAATATATCCGAATTGAAATCCCTGGTAGAGGACGCCCGCGATGAGCCCTGCAAGAATTCCTGATCGAAGGTTGACCTTTGTATTTGGCATGAAGATGTAGATGAAAGCCAGCATGGCAAAAATGATCCCATAAGGCACCAGTTTCAAAAGAAAAAAGATGACCGGACCAATGGCTGATAGAACTGATATCTTATGCACAAAGGCACTCACCTGGCTTGTGGCAACTACCGTCATGGCACTGGACGATACAAACAGGATGGGATAAATGAGACTGATTGCCAGGTAATCCGTTATTTTTCTTCCTATGGGCCGCCCCTTCTTGACCCCCCAGATATCATTGAACGAGGTCTCGATATTTCCCAGTACCCGCATAATGGCCCAGAACAAAACCACAAAGCCCAAGCCCGCTATGAGCCCACCCTGCACATTTGCAAGGAACTTCTGCGCAAAATCAATAATTCTCGTCGCAATTTCTTCCTGCCCGGGCATTCGCTTGAGCACTTCGCGCTCAAGAGTTCTCTGAAAGCCGAATCCTTTGGCAAAGGCGAGAATCATGGCTGCTACCGGGACTACCGAAATCAAAGAATAGAAGGTGAGAGCGGATGCCCTGAGCTGAATCTTGTCCTCGGAAAGCCCTCTGAGCGTGAGGATAGTAATCCTCACAAATTGTAGAAGATAAAACCTTCCCCTGGGGAGATCCTTCGCTTGAATCCTCCAGATGTCTCTTTTTGCAAACTTAAGGGTCTTCGAAAGCATCACTATCCACCTTTTAACGCTAATCTATCCACCTGAGCAGCTATTCCCCATTCAGGGACTTCAGGGCAAGAATGAGCGCCTGGGTGGCGGACCGTCCATGCCCATGCGCTTTTACCGCAAGGTAAAGTTGATGCGCCAAAGCCAACCCCGGCAAAGAAAGATTCAAGGCACCGGCTTCTTGGAGGGCAATGCCCATATCTTTAATAAAATGCTCCACGAAAAAGCCGCTTCCATAGTCCCCTTTCACGATACGAGGACCCAGGTTGTTGATGGACCAGGATCCCGCCGCTCCTTTGCCGATAATATCAATCACGGCCTGCTGATCCAACCCCTGCTTTTCCGCGTAGAGGAGAGATTCACAAACACCAACCATAGTGCCGGCGATGAGTACCTGGTTTGCCATCTTGGTATGCTGGCCCGCACCTGGTTCTCCCATATAGGAAATCCTGCTCCCAAAGACTTTCAGAAGCGGCAGCACCTCTTCAAATACGGCCTTCCTGCCCCCGACCATAATAGCCAGGGTCCCTTCCCGCGCACCGATATCTCCACCGGAAACCGGTGCATCGAGACTCTGCATATTTCTCTTTTCCGCCTCCACCTGGAGCCTCTTTGCAAGGCTTGGCGTACTGGTGGTCATATCCACTACGATCCTGCAGGATCCCGTTGCCGACAAAATCCCTTCGTCACCAAGATACACCTCTTCCACGTCCCTTGGGAAACCGACAATCGTGAACACTATCTCGGATTGAACTGCGGCTTCAGCAGGGGACGGTACCCAATGAGCCCCCTTTGCAACCAAATCATCGGTTTTTTCCCGGGTCCGATTATACACGAACAATTCATGACCGGCGTTCTGCAGATGCCCGGCCATGGCAGCACCCATTACGCCTGTTCCGATCCACCCTATCTTCATTTATCTTGACCTCCTTCTCCCCGGAAATGTTTACAAAACAAATATCAAACTGCTATTACATTTTCTTTTTCTCCTCTCCAGCCAGACACCTAACCCATTCTTCCACAAGAGTTTTATTCCTTCTCTTTTTCCACGGCCTCTGCGGAACCAGAATTTCTATCCGGTGCGGTGTTCGCGAGTCGATCCAAACCACGGGGATCCCTGCTTGCTTGGCTTCCTCAACTATCTGAGCGGTCCCTCCTGTCCCTTTTGCCGGATTACCGTCCCAGACGGCGAGCAATATATCGCTCCGCCGCAGAACTTCCCGTCCAGCAGAGGCATAAGAAGCATCACGCTCCGCTTTTGAATCAGTTTTTCCTCCAAGCACATTTACCAAAGAAGCCTTTGATAATAAGTGTCTGAACCGGTCGAGCGATTCCGGCGTAGAGAAATCCCTTTCATATTCCTCCTGTTTAAAGGGCAAAGGGCAATACAGTTCACCGCCTGCAGAGAGCCCCTCTTCTGCGATAATTTGGTCCGCACCCTCTGCCAAGGGTGAAATGACGCGCAGGGGTGAAACACTTTGGCCGAGGCCTTTTATCCGTACTCTTTCTCCTCGCCTTGATCCCTCACACGTTAAAGAAAACATTTCTCTGACACGTGCCCTCAAAAGTTTCCAATCAGCACCCTTGAGGCCGTCCGGACGATGTCCGGTTACGCCTATGCAAAGAAACTCGGCTTCAGTTGCCATGGCTCAAATTCCAACAGATCGGTCAAAAACGATCGGAAAGTGTTCTTCGAATACCTGTTTTTCCGCAGCAACAGAACCTATCCTGTCAAGTTCCGATATGTTCTTGACCTCACTCATATTTTTGAGTTTTTCTACCTCTCTTGCACTATATCGTAAACCGATATGATCGAGGGAGGCGCGTTCGAGTTCAATATTATAACGCAGGTATGACACAAGCGGTTTCCCGGCAAAATGGTCTTCCGACAGGCTCCCAATCTGCCGGTCAATGTCCCTGGCGGTGGGACTGCTGGAAATCCATTGCATGATAGTCTCGTTCAGTTCACATGAATCTTTCATCAATTGAGTTGCCAGCATTGCAAGCCAGTGCAGGTTGCTGAACTTCTTGATGGCATCCTTGCTCGCAAGGCGAGTGAAGCTTCCCGTTCCGATAGAACAAAGGAACAGCTTGTTTTCCCCCAACGGCCAACGGATTGCATACCCCTGCAATGTTGCTACCATCAAGAGCTGCAGAGCTGGATTATTATGCATACTGACGGCTCCATCCACGAATACAGCCTCTTCTCCTTCCCCAACATCGGGAAGGAATTTCGGTCTGAAAAATATGGGTGCCGCGGTCGACGAACGCACTATCTCCCAAAGGAGCATCTCACGGTTCATTTCATAGAATCGGTGCCCCGGGACATTCAACACGACCCAGACTGATCCTGTATCGGCCCGCTTGATGATTATCACAAGGCCAACCTTCACGTCTGCCGAATCCAGTGTTCTTTGTCCCAAGTGTTCTTTGAGCAGGTTTTCAAGAGGCTTCTCGTCAAATTTTGCCCCGATTACTCTCCCCAGTGGTCCAAACCAACTTTTCCTCGGTCTAAATGCTTCACGGCCAAGGGTAAAATACATCTCCCTCAGATCATCAACAGTCCGTCCCGTTGCCAGCAACGTCGCCAGAATAGCGCCGGTGCTCGTCCCTCCAACCAGATCAAAATAGTCACTCAAGACGAGGTCCGGTTTTTGATAACGCCGGCGCAGGAGACTCTCTATTCGCGCAAGATACCCAATGGTTACCAGCCCCCGGATACCCCCTCCGTCAAGCGCGAGGATACGTTTCGGCCCCGGCTCCTTCAACCTGTGCAAAAGAACATTGTCCTTCATTTGAAAAACCCGCTTATTGTGAAAATTGAAGCTACCTGACCCTTCTGGCCGCCATCCTTGCCTGATAAACCACAGATGAAGACGTACCAGTATAACTGCTTCCGGTCCCCTGGACAGTCCCGGACAATCGGTTTCCCTGAAAACGGAGCATCAGAGTTGCTCCTCTGCTGAAGCTGAACATTTCCGTGGGCCCCCACGCATTGCGCAAAACGCCTCTCATGAGAGGGGAAGCCTGTGCCGCCGAAACATTAGGGCCGCTGAAACCATTGGCCTTTGCCGCCTCTGCGCCATGGGTTTCCGTCAGTGTTGCTTTCACTTGATTACCCCAAAGGGTCATGGAGAGATATTGGAGTGTTGCAGGACCACGAGAGGTATTGAACCTCATCGCACTGGACAGGTAAATGTGGCCGATATTTTTTGGGTTTCCTGCTCCAAGGAACAAATGAAAAGGATTCCTTTCAAAAGGGAACGGCCTCCTGATTTCAATGGTAAGTGGCAGTCTGAATACTTTATTGAAAACCCGCCCCACTATTTCACCATGCCAGGTGCTTGGAATGGGACCCCCACCGTGGGCGTTATCGGTGAAAAACACGAATACGATCATCAGGAACAGCACACACACGATTCTCTTGCCACTGTCGGTTTTCATGTCCCTCTCCTTTGCTCCTGCTTATCTTGAAGCTTCAGATATCCATAAGCCGTATTCCCAAAACTCCATAGTCCAACATATTGGCTTTTTTTTGGAAATGTCCTGCGTCGTCGAGGCGCAAGTACTCTATTTTAACTTTCTTAGCATTTCTCATCTTCTTCTTAGATTCTATGTACGATTTTGTGCTTCGGACCGAGTACCCGCCATAGCCCGTAATGATATCCCCCACCGCAAGCCCGGCCTTTGAGCCTGCTCCCTCGGGTAAACATTCCCAGATATAGGCCCCGCCTTCGAGGCCCAGGGCATCGCATTGGAGAGTAAAAAGCTGTGCGGTCCTGACGTATCGCTTGGTTGACGGATACTTTTCTCCGAACAGGTCTTCATATTTCGAAAAAGCCGCAAGGGCCTCGCTGGTCTTTCCCAGTGCCCTCAATCTCCGGGCCTCGGTTATTATCTCTGCCCAGGAATCCCCGGTCGCCTCCGGCGGTGTATACTTCACTCCTTCGAGCGGCAAGACTACGATCCGTTCGGCCGCGCGATCTTCTTGCCCTCCAACAAGGAAAAAGGCCATTATTGCCAGGACTGTTACAGTGAAGGACATTGTAAGAACCAGAGTCCAGGGAATACTTCTTGGCATTTTTTGAAGGGAAGAAGCCAATCTGCTTTCCCTGTGAGAAAGGATGGATTCCTGGTCAACGGAGACATCTTCAAACCCATTTAGCAGTGACCTGATGGTCCCGGCGAGGCGGCTGATATGCTTTTCCATAGGCGATGTCAGGGCGTCGAGCCAGTGCGGGGTACTGATGAAGTACTCGAGGGCGCCTGAAGGTTCAACGTCTTCGATTCTGAAAGGAATAATCACCTTGCCCTTGTGAACAGCACGTTCCACCTCTCTTTTTATCTGCCTTGACGTGTTCGCAGAAGACGAAAAGATGAGAACCATTGCCCGGCAGTTGGTGATCGCGTTCACTATAGCCTCGCTCCAGTCAAGCCCGGGCAGAACGTCCCGCGGCGCGATCCAGCATTTTATCCCCGCTGCCTCCAGTCTGGCGCAGACAGCATCAGCCGTGGTTTTGTCTTTGGCAGAATGGGAGATAAAAATATCGTGGGTCATAGAAAACACCTGAAGCTCGCTTTTCTCATAGGCCTTCGTAGCGAGGCGGTGGAAAGGCCCGTGGATACAAGGCGCTCGTCCAGTTATTAAGCTGGGGCGGTTTCCGTAAAGAACGGTGTTTGAAAAAGGAGCATTTTGTTTGTTCCGAAAGTATAGTGAGAATGCACATATGTGTCAACAATGAAGACAATGCGAGACCGAAAACGGCGCCGCCATTTTCGGTCTTTTCCTGTGGATGGAAGTAAACTCTGTATGAATTATTTCAGCCTCTGGAAGACCGTCCTGACCTCTCATCCCTACTCCGTGTTGATGATGGTGAGGGTATTGCCTTCATTGGCAAGCGCAAAGGTCTGTTCTACCACGGTTCCGGGTCCCATGACAGGTCCGCCGGTGGGACAATTGTGACTGACCATGGTCATGGTGAATGAGTCTCCGTGAAAGGAATCGATTGTAATGGTATTATAGCAGGCGGGAGCAATGGAGTAGCAGGTCTTTTGGGTAATGACCGTATAGGCCGGCGTGGTGTTCACCAGTTCATCGTTCACATATGTGGCAGTCCGGTTCCATGTGCCGCAGAGCGGATGGCTGCACAGCCCAGCCGTGCCGGCCTTCTTTTTTGTTTTCTGCCGGTGATAGACCTGTTTGACTGTCTTACTGCCGATGGTTCTCGTCGTCGTTAATGTCCGGCCTCCATTTTCTCATGGAGGTGCCTCCTTAGCTTTCAGATGCGCAATCTTACCAGCAGAGAGCAGTCCCGTCAACTCCAAGCCTAACCTCTCTATTTCGGCTTGGATTTTGCCTGATTTCCATTGCAAACGGTTTCAATTGCTTCAACGATCTTTTGATAGCCTGTGCACCTGCAAAGATTTCCAGAGATTGCTCTCCTGATTTGAGTTTGGCTGGGGTGGGGGTTCTTGTCCAGCAATGCTTTTGCAGAGAGAATCATACCGGGAGTGCAGAATCCGCATTGTATCGCGCCGTTTTCAACAAATGCCTTCTGGAGAGGATGCAACGAGTCTCCACCTTCAAGCTCCACACCTTCAATCGTCAGGACATCCTTCCCATTGGCCTCTACGGCCAGCACAAGGCATGAGCTTACGGCCTTTCCATTCAAGAGCACTGTACAGGCTCCACAATCCCCTTCATCACAGCCTTTCTTGGTACCGGTAAGGCCCAGCCTTTCCCGAAGCAGATCCAGCAAGGTCAGGTTTGGTTCCACGGACAGGTCATATTCCTGACCATTGACAGTAATTTTAATTTGTTTCATTAAGCCGTTCTCGCTTTCCTCCCACACTTGCCTCGACAGTTATTTTTTCCTGGCTCTTGCAAGCGCACTCCGGAGCGTCCGTACCGTCAGCACACTGACCATCGTACGCCGATATTCTGCGGATCCCCGGAAATCGTCAATGGGACTGCTTTCATCGGCCGCTGCCTTTCCCGCCGCCTCAAAGAGATGGTCAGACGGTTTTTCCCCTGCCAAAAGGCGCTCGGCTGAGAAAGCCCGAAGTGGCTTTGGTCCAACAGCGCCCATCACAATCCGGGCTGAATCTACAACTCCGTCCGGTCCGTTCAGGTGTATGAATGACGCAACATTGACAAGGGATATCTCAAGCGCCTTTCGCTTTCCCAGTTTGAGGTACGCTGCACCGCTGTGAGGAGGGGGGACATCAAGAGAGATTTGAGTCAGTATTTCTCCCGACTCCATGACCGTTTCACCGGGGCCTTTGAAAAAATCTTCCAGTGCAAAGGTTCTTTCCCGTTTTTCGCTCGCCAGGATAACCCTTGCTCCATAGGCCATCAAAGGAGGGGGAAGGTCGGCAGCCGGCCTCGCTGATACAATGTTTCCACCAATAGTTGCCAGGTTTCTTACAAGTGGGGAGCCAAGGTTCAGGGCTCCCTGGCAGAGAGCCGGCAGAACATCTCCGAGTCTCTCAGATTCAGCTATTTGCCCCACGGTCACCAGTGCGCCTATCTGGACTTTCCGGCCGGATACCTTTAATTCCTTTAGCTGATCAATGGATCCCAATGAAACCAGATGGTCGGGAACGAGATCCTTTTTCTTCATTCTAACCAGCAAATCCGTACCACCGGCGAGCAGTATGGCGCACTTTCCCAATGCGGTCATCACCGCACACGCCTCTTCCAACGTTGAAGGTTCATGGTAGTCAAACTCCGGCAAGAGCATTTCTTCTCTCCCTGATTGCCGAAGAGGCTTCGCACCTTGGCGCACTTCTTCAGGCATGGAACGATCAAAACCTACCGCAGGCCGTCTTCCATTTTCGCGTCTTCTTTCTTGAGACCACCGATACGGGGATGGGGCCGTCCACAGTCCGTCACTACCAAAGCAACCACGATCTCATCACCCCAGGGGGCGTCTTCCACGCGCACGGTCATCGCGTCAAAATGGGAGCGGACGAAGGCGGCGTCCTTGAAATTGATCGGCACGTCAATAGGGGTCCCCGGCCCGCCCATTTTCTTGGCAGAAGGAATGAGGGACTTTCCGCCGCCCACAGAATCGCGAAACGGTTTCCCGAGCTTTGGGTGTAAAATGGCAGCGGCATGCTCCCGTTCCCCCTTCTCACCAACGATAGCTGCCTTGCCGTAGCTTTCCGCATTTTCAGGCGCAATCCCAAGGGCATCCACAGCCATCTTTCCCAGGATCCCGCCCAGCTTTTCTCCGGTATCCATCAGCGGGGTGAGATCTTCCATAAACTGTCCGGCAAACGGGTTCTTAATTACCGCGATGGCGGCGGCCCGTTTTCCCGGGGGATCAATACTCTTTCCCCCGTCAGAATGAATTTCCTCCAGGACTGTGACATATTTTCTCACTTCCATTGTTCGTTCCTCCTTCCTCGTCTTCAGACGAATGAATTTGAGTTTTCACTATTCCCGGCCCGGTATTAGCAAGCCTTGCCCGGGCGAAAGCATCAGCAGCAAACCTGCCCTGGACCTCCACAACGGCCCCGAGGATCACCTTCCGGTCCGCAAGGCTCCGGGCTCTTTTCAACGCCCTTGAAACAGCCAGCTCCTTTTTTTTCTCGCTCAGGGGACCTACCCTCACCGTTACGGGAACATCCGCGATATCGCTATTCGGATCGATCTCCTGTGCAGGCCTCTGAATGACGTTCGCATCCTCAATAAAGCTTGCGTTGGCCACCGCTGTGGCGGCCGCGTCCGCCAGTGAAGCGGTTCTTGCCACCACCGTCACCGCGGTGGCAACCCCCCTGGTGAAGCTTCTTCCTCCCAGACCGCTCGTGGCAATGCCCCAGGTGGAAATAGAAGAATCAAGCACGATCCTGTTTGAAACGGGACCATGGCAGGCATAGTTGCCAATTCCCGCGATCACCTTTTCATCCCCGATGAGCCGCACCGCAATGTCTCCACCGTTATTCACCACCACCTTGGTCATCCCCCGGTCAAAGAGAAAATCAGCAACCGCATCAGCCAGGGTTCCAGCCACTGCAGCCAGGGGGGTCAGGTCGCTGTCACCTACTTCACGAATACTATCTACCATTGCCTGTGCTATGGGATTCTGGAGGCACTCCTGATTCGCATGCAACGGTCTTGCGAGCTTATCCTTGAACGCCGCAACTCCCTCGAAGTATTCGAAGGCCTTCCTGGCTGCACTGATGCACATGTTTCGCTGGGGCAGCCTCCCTACCCAGGCTGAAATGACCAGCCGCATGGGGCCATATTCAGCCATAATCCGACCTTCATCAAGGGCATGAATGGCTTTCTGCTCCATGGAAAGCTCACTTTCCTACGCCTGGTTTTTTGATCCCGGCCGCACGGCAAAGGGCTTCATCACTTCCACATGCCCCCCCATCCTTTCATATGCATCCCGTTCCATGGTATACTCGATGGGACAAATGGTAGCCGGGGTCGGAGTCCAGAAAAAAGACCCTGCTTTTACCTGTTCCACATCCACAAGGAAATTAATTCCTCCCCCCGGCAACACGTATGTCGGCGCACCACCCACTGTCAAACAGGCCCTGGAAGCATGAACTGCAGCCGTCAACTTGATGGGGTACCTTGTCACCCCGGCACGTGCACTCCCTCCCGTTCCTCCCATGTATACCCCTGCGACCAGAGACGGTTCACAACTTGATGAAATGGCCTCAAGTGTATTTACTGCATCAATTGAAAGATCAATTTCCCGAAGCGTGTAGTCCTCCTTCAGCTCAAAAAGGGCTCCGTTCCTTCCAGTTGTCTCTGTTATGAGAACACGCATTCCAGGACGAGCGATGTTCTTGTCTATTTCTGAAATCACGTCAAGAGGGTTCACGATGGACGTCCCTCCCCACCCATGTCCATGATCACCGAAATAACGGCCCGGGGTGCTCATACGGAATTTCAAGTGAATTCCTGAGGGGTTAGTACCCACAAATCTCCCTGCAGCATGTTCGCTCATCAAGCTTGTAAGATGAGAATCAAGTACGATCACTTCATCTGCGGTTTCCTTAAACAATGGTGCAAAAAGGCCCATGGTCGCACTTCCACAGCCGACCCGCATACTGTCAGGACGCTTACCATCTATGATCGGGCCCCGTCCCACTTGTACCTCGAGTTTGCTCCCCCCTTCTACTCGCAACCGTACCGGTTTCCGGTTGGCCAGATCAGTGACTGTCCTGGCTACAACGAATCCGTTTTTTCCTGTGAGCAGGTTGACCCCACCGATGGAAAGCATCTTGGAGCCATATTGTTCTGTGATCACCATGCCGACTTTTCTTTTGCCCACCAGGACATCGGCTCCTTCTTCGCCCACCTGCACGTCAGTGTCTATCTTGAGCATGAGAGAGCTGTAACTCAGGGGCGCCTCGGTCACCACGGTGACCACATCCACCTCGTTCCTCCGGCCATGCACAATACCGGGTGCGGGTTTGCAATCAGGATACGTAGTCCCCGCTCCTATGGCGGTAATCAGGGGCCGGCGGATTGCCTCAGGCGGGTCAGGCCCGACCACGTTCTTCACTGCTTCATACGTCTGGAGCGGCATATTCCGGATCAGCTTGCCGTGCTCGTTGAAATAGCGTTGGCATGCCCCCATATATCCAGGATTGATAAGGCAGTTAATGGGACACGCATCGCATTGAACCGCGCCTTCAGAAGACACCCGCTCGAAGACCACTGCCCCGTTTTCACACACGCGGAAACAGACGCCACAGCTCGTGCATTTTTCCTGATCGATAACGGCTTTTTTCTTGCGCAGATGCACTGCCTCAACCGGGCAGTCCCGTACACAGAAACCGCATCCAATACACTTGTCTGCATCTATCTTCAATACTCAATCACCTATGAAACAGAAGGTTTTCTCTTTGCCGGTGGTGTGTTCCTGCTCTTGGAAACCACAATCTCCCCGTCCACGATCACCATTGCCACACCGGGATTGTCACCTGCTTCAATTGCTGAAAGGGCATCTTCGCCCACGGAACCCATTGGGGCATCCATGATAACCAGGTCTGCCTCCTTCCCCTCAGCAATTACACCCCGGTTCAATTTGTGGACACGGGCCGTATTTCCCGTGGCCATGCAGACTACCTGTTCCGGTGTGATGGGAGTAAGGCTGGCCAGGAGATTCATCACCCGTAGGACCCCCAGGGGAATAACTCCGGTTCCTGAAGGAGCGTCGTTTCCAATAATCACCCTGTCCAATGCCTCGGCGTCCACGATCATTCTTGCCGCTTCCACCGCCACAAGGGGGTTTCCGCAATGGACAATCTCCAGGGCTAAAGAAGTGTCATATACCAGTTTTTTCACTTCATCCAGGGGAATAGCCGTTGGACCGCCGTTCAGATGGGAAACGATGTCCGGATTCGTCTCCATCACCATGTCCGCGGTGACCACCGAGCTTCCCGGGATTGATGTTCCTCCCGTGTGCATCATGACCGTCATTCCTACTTCCTTGGCCCACTTCACCATGGGTGCGGCATCTTCCGGCTGTTTGACGCTCCCCAGGCCGATCTCTCCAACCGTACGCACGCCTTCACGCGCCATTTCCTCAAAATCCTGCTTTGTGAGACCCTTTTCGAGGATCAAACCCCCGCCGATCACTTTTCCGCCGCCGGGCCTGAAATTGCTGAAGGCCTTTGCCGCAAGAATGGCCAGGGCCTTGGTTCCGGCAGGATCCTTGGGCCTCCCTTTCAGGTGGACCTCTCCTGCAGAAATGATGGTGGTCACCCCCCCATGGACTTCGCTTTCCAGGAACCCGATCTGGTTCTGCCTGGAGGTGAAATCTCCAAGGATCACATGACAATGCGAGTCTATGAGTCCAGGGGTAACCGTTGTTCCTGAACAATCAATCACGCAATCAGCGGCCTTTTCATCCATGTCATTTTCCCACCCGATACCCTTTATAATCCCATTTTCAATCCAAAGGGCGTCCCTGTCCAGGATGGGATTGTCAATCACACCACTCACAAGTGTTCCGATGTTCTTGAGCATTACTGTTGTCATCATTCCATCTCCTCGCTGCTTCCTATGTGGTTCATTCAACGTAACTATTTAGGCGGATAGACTGAAGGTTGAAGGCTGGTAGCCAAAAAATGCTTCAGCCTGCTTTTTTCATTACCCCGTGAGATAAAGCTTTTCTTACGCGCTCGGGACTTGCGGGCAGTTGATAAATCCTCTGCCCGGTAGCATCGGCAATTCCGTTCAAAATGGCTGGCGCCGTAGGAATCAGCGCGGGTTCGCCGACCCCTTTGGCGCCGAAAGGCCCTGAGGGCTCCTCATCTTCAACGATGATGGGTAAAATTTCAGGCATATCCAGGCTCGTGGGGATTTGGTAATCGGCCATGGAAGAGGTTACCCCGGGCTTGAATTCCTCCATCAACGCAAAGCCAAGCCCCATGGCCACACCGCCCTGGATCTGGCCTTCCACGTTTTGGGGATGAATCGCCTTTCCCACGTCATGGGCGGCGATCACCCGGGAAACATCCACGTTTCCTGTTCCCGTATCCACCTCCACGAGGGCCAACTGGCACGCAAAGGCATAGGTGGCATAGGGGACGCCCTGCGCTGTCTCCGGATCCAGGGGTGTGGTTTTCGGATCAAAAGATCCGGAACAACTCAGTGACCTCCCTTCAGTATATATTCTTTCCGCCAGATCCTTCATGGAAATGCGATGTTCCGGATTTTTCTTACTTACCACAAAACCATCTTCTACGGAAAGGTATTCACCCGGAGCCTCCAGGATGTCTGTGGCCTCAGTGAGCAACCGGAGCTTCAGTTTTTCGGCGGCA
>Ga0164318_10000692_pt1 | contig 27258 bp, 35 predicted proteins | sample GuaBasSedimGuay9_FD_113734 | JGI IMG/M metagenome (GOLD analysis project Ga0164318, IMG submission 113734) | Subseafloor sediment microbial communities from Guaymas Basin, Gulf of California, Mexico - Guay9, Core 4571-4, 0-3 cm | ecosystem: Environmental > Aquatic > Marine > Hydrothermal vents...
ATTCTCCGCTAGTTATTGGTGTATCTGATAAAGCTATGTTTTTATCATCTGATATTCCAGCGTTTTTAGACTATACAAACCGAACTATTATTCTAAACGACGGAGAATACGGGTTTATAACACCAGACTATGTGTATATAGAGTCTGAAGAAGGCATAACAATCGATACATCTTCTAGGATAACCATAGTCGACTGGACTGCAGAAATGGCACGAAAAAGCGGATTCCCACACTTCATGATCAAAGAAATCTACGAACAGCCTAGGGCTGTTCTAGAAACTATTGGAGGCTTCGGACCAGACTATGAAAAAGGGGCAGAAATCCTCTCTAGTGCGGAAAAAATATACGTGACAGCTGCAGGCACAAGTTTTCATGCTTCTCTCTATTTTGCTCTTCTGTCCATGCGGCTTAGTAAGAGACCCGTGATTCCTTTCATATCCAGCGAATACTATAGCTATGTGGATTCTGCTGACGAAAACTCGGTAATACTTGCAGTTTCTCAGAGCGGTGAAACAATAGATACTTTGTCTGCCATTAGAGCTTTCAAGAAAAGGGGATCCAAGGTTATCGCTTTAACAAATGTTGTTGGGAGTGTTATAGCTAGAGAAAGCGACGAAGCTGTATACACAAAGGCGGGCCCGGAGATTGGCGTTGCTGCGACAAAGACCTTCGTTACACAACTCGTTGCTCTTACATGGATTGCACATTTGTTAGCTTATTTCAGCGGCAAACTCAATAAAGATGAATTGAGAAATGTGAAATCAAGACTTGAGTTACTCCCAGATCTTATGAATAGTATTCTTTCAAAATACGATATGTGGAGTAAACGCGTAGGTTCATGGATGGCTAAAAAAACAAGTGCATATTATCTGGGCAGGGGGCTTTCTCTCCCAATAGCTCTTGAAGGTGCTCTCAAACTTAAAGAAGTAGCATATATTCATGCTGAGGGTTATCCGGCGGGCGAAAGTAAACATGGACCAATAGCACTAGTTGAACTAGATTTCCCTGTAATATTCGTGTCTATCGAAAGAGAATTAGAGACAAAAATACTAGGTAATATAGAAGAGATGAAAGCTAGAGGTGGAAAGATTATAAGTATATATCCACAGAATTCAATAATAAAGGAGAAAGTTGATATGGGTGCAGAGATGCCTACTAGTGATGAACTTCTTTTACCTGTTTTATCTATTGTTCCATTGCAGCTCGTGGCATATTATGCTGCCATAACTCGAGGTTATGACCCTGACAAGCCTAGGAATCTTGCTAAAACTGTTACGGTGGAGTGAAAATGAGAGGAATAGTTTTAGCTGGAGGAAGTAATGACAAAATGTCAGTACTTACTGGTGGGACTTCGAAGACGTTTCTCTCGTTAATGGGTCGAAAACTTTTCTACTATCCTCTAAGAAATACTCTATCCTTAGTTGACGAAATAGCTATTGTAGTCAATAATGATAATGAGGCAAATAAGGCTTGGAATTACATACCAGAGAACTTAAGAAAAAAAGTTCGTATAATAGTACAAAGAGAAGAAGGAATCGAAGAGGCCATACTTTCGTGCAAGGATTACATTACTGAAGAATGGTTTCTGTTATCCTTTGGTGATATAATTATGCCTAGAGAAGCTTTTTCAATCATTTACTCTACTTTTAGAGAGTGGAAACGACCTATCGCCTTGGTTACTCCGTCATCTTATATTGAAACATATGGTGTTGTTCGGATTGTAGGATCAAGCATTATTGAAATTTACGAAAAGCCGGAAGAACGGTTAGAAATAAGCCATGTGCTAGGAGGAGTTTTTATTCTCCCCAAAGAAATTTTTTCACTTATTGAACAGCATGGTGATTTCATTGGCGCATTGAACGAGATGGCACAGGATATGGGATTATGGGCTTCTCTATGGACTGGCGACTGGATTGATGTAGGATATCCGTGGGACCTTATTTCTGCCTTCTATGTTTTGGCAAATAGATTACATGATAAAATTATAAGCAAGGATGCTATTGTTTCGCCGACTGCTATTATCGAGGGCCCAGTGATCGTAGAAGAGGGGGCGATTATAGACCATTATGCTGTTATCAAGGGTCCTGTGTATATTGGCAGGAACGTCTTCGTTGGTAAAGGATCATTTATACGTGAATATTCGTCCATTGAAGAGGGGGCTGTAGTTGGCGCTCATTCAGAAATTAAACGTAGCGTCTTACAACCTTATTCTACTGTAGGTAGCTTTTCTCTTGTTAATGATAGTGTCCTCGGAAGTAAAAGTGTTGTCGAACCCCGTGTGACCGTGCTTAGCGATCTTCGAGAAAAGGGAGAATATAAAAGACCTTTACCTCTACAAGGAATTGTAGCCAGAAAGAGAAAACTTGGTGTTATACTAGAAAATGGTGGAAGGATCAAGGCTAATAGCGTTGTTGGACCTGCAATTACAATCTTTAAGGACGGTAAAATAGAAGAGATAGTGTGACACGTTGTGTGATAAAAGTGACGAAAAGAGATACAATGAGCATCATTATTCCAGTTTATAGGGAGGCAAAAAACCTTGAAAATATCCTAAAAGCTCTGATTAATGAAGAAACATTAGAGTTTGAAAAAGAGATAATAGTTACTGTTGACGAGCCTAGCCCAAGATTCGTGAAAATTATTAGCAAGTACCAGAACTCGGTTACTTTCCTTATCTCAAAGAAAAGAAGAGGAAAAGTTAATGCGCTTAACGACGCCATTTCTCGCTCTTCTGGGAGGATACTAGTTTTTCTGGACAACGATATTAAAATTAGAGACAAGAATTTTCTAAAAACCATTTACAAGTTCATGAAAGACTACGATATAGCAGAAATAAAGAAAATATCGAACAGAAAGAAGATTCTAGGAAGAATGGTCTACTATGATTACCTGACATTTAGTGTTGCCAGCTATCTTTTCTATAAAAAACTTAAGAAAAGCGCTGGAATAAATGGAGCCGCTTTTGTTTTGACTCGTAAGTCAGTAAAGGAGCTTGGAGGATTCAAGCAGTGTATATTAGAGGATCTTGATATAGGGTATAGAAGTTTTTTCCACAGTCTACGCTTTAAGTTTATACACGAAACAGAGGTTATCGTCGATCCTCCTTCTAGTTGGCGAGAGTGGTTGGACCAGCGTAAAAGATGGGTTATTGGTGCCGCTTTATGGATGAAAGACTATTTCTTTCACTTAAAGCGTTTTGCCAAAAAGAACAAGAGGTTGTCCCTGCTATCCACGATAACACTTTTTCCGAGTGGTCTTTTCCCTCTTTTTATGCTTGCCTCTACCTTTAGACCATTGGAGAGTTTTGTGCTAATTCTTCTTTATATCCTCGTAGGTTATTTTGGCCCGTTCTTTCCCATAGCGGTTCTGCTTTCCTATGGTTTTACGTTTCTTTTACTGCAGAACTTTCTCGCACTAAGCGCATATTTTCTCGTGTTTATGTTTTATATTTATCGCTACGCCAAGAAGATAAACTATGGGCTTAATCCGTTTTGGTTTTTTGTCTATTTCTTTTTTTATGCTCCTTTGTGGTTTATGTTGCTAGTAGCCGGGTTTATCCGTGTGCTTGTTTTTAAGAAGACAGAGGTTCGGGGGTGGAAAATATAAACATCTCCATGTGATATATCGAGTAGATGATGAGGGAAGAGACGGCGGACATGTGAAGTCAGCCTGGGTTAACTGAAATATTAGGGGCAAACTTTTACTTAATTGTGATGGAGACAGACTATGCATGTATTCTTTCCATAGGCAATGAGATTCTTATTGGAAAGATTCTCAACTCAAACGCCCAGTGGATAGCGCAAAAGTTGACTCTTTTAGGTTTCACGGTGAGAAGTATCGTGTCCACTAGAGATGATGTTCTCGAGACAGCTGAGGCATTCAGGCAGGCTATTCGCTTGAGGTCAAGGGTAATAGTATCCACTGGTGGTCTTGGCCCGACGTTCGACGATAAAACAGCAGAGTCGCTTGCACGAGCCTTGAACCTTCCCCTCGTATTGTCGAGGGAGGCTTATGAGATGATATTGAAGAAATATAAAGACGCTGGCATGAGCATGACTCCTGAAAGAGAAAAAATGGCATATATCCCGCTCGGGGCAAAACCAATCTATAACCCGGTTGGAACTGCGCCTGGGATATATGTGAAGTATCGGGGTTCACATATCTTTGTGCTTCCAGGTCCACCAAAAGAAATGACCGCAATGTTTGAAAACGAAATTCTCCCACTTCTTCGAAAAATTGCTCCAAGAATCTTTTGGGGAGAATTTCTCCTTCAGGTTAAAGGGATACCTGAAGCGGATTTTGCCCCTAAGGTGAAAGCCACGATGAAAAGGTTTAGTAAAATATATGTCAAGAGTCATCCAAAGGGTAAAGAAACCGGGCTTTCGATCATCGACGTGCATGTTACCTGTAGTGGTGAAGATAAAAAGGAGATATTAAACGAACTCTGGGGAGCCTTCAACTTCCTAATAGAATCGGTAAAGGAAATGGGTGGTATATTAGAGGTAAAGAAAGAGCCTTCTATAAACAGGTTGTAGTCTTACGATTTTTTACTATAAATCTGTTTTATACCGTAGTATGTCGTAACTACTATGCCTATGTAGATTCCGAGAACCGCTAACGGAGGAAAAGCCAGATTTAATAATATCAATGAAAAACCAGTCTCGATAAAAACAAGGCTCCAGAATATAGACACAGCTTTTTGGGAAAGATAGAGGTCTTTGAATCCACTCTCTTTTCCCAGGCTAAATATTACTCCTCCGAAGCCTACAACCACAAGAAACAGGGGAAAAACCAGGTCTGAAGGTACCAGTTCAAAACCGACAACTACGAGATAGGCACACACTATTATTATTGAAAGAAGAATTGTTGATTTCATTGCGTGAACCTATATCCACAGAACGGACAGAAATTGGCGTTCAACGGTACTTCATTTCCACACTTAGGACATTTCTTGGTCAATGGTGTTCCACAATTATAGCAGAACTTTGCTCCAGGTGGATTCATGGTTCCGCATTTTGGACACACTATACCTTTACCTGGAGGTTGTGAGGGTGGAGTACCAGTTGCCGATGGTATTGCTGGTGGAGCAGCAGAAGGTTGTTGAGATGGATATGGAGGATAAAAGAGCGGCGGTATTATCATCATTCCAGCGCCTAGGCTGGCTCCTGGAGACTTGCCTAGTTCTTTTGATGCCGCTTTTACAGTATCCATTCGGAGAACTTCAGTAGCCGCACCTGTATGTGCTATCCAGAATAATCTTTCACGGTATTCTGGCGTTGTATCTATGCCCTCAAATTTGACGTCAATAAGCTCTAGTCCTATTCTTCTAAAGTCCTCAAATAAGTCTAATTTTACTTCTGCTGAAACCTTATCCAGATTGCCGTATACATCAACTAGAGTATACTTGGCTATTGACGCTATTACTCTCTCGTTAAAATATCCTCTAAGGAAATTATTTACAGAATCTGTATCGTATGCTTGTTGACCACCAACAACCTCTACCACAAACAACTGTGGATTATCTACTCTGAATAGAAACATTCCGTGAAATTTTATTGGTGCAAGATCCCTGGTCTGAGACTGCCCGCCAAATCTTCCTTTATGCTGTTTCATGCTTACGAAGATTATTGTTGCTTTGAATGGTGTTTCTGAGTAGACAAGATTATATGCCTTAGTCAAGAGAGGCAAATTCAATGTTGAAAGTACATGTCTGCCTGGTCCGAGAACATCATAAGCCTTACCGTCTCTAAAAAATACAGCAACCTGATATTCTTCGACAACGAGTACAGCGCCGAAGGGTATTTCGTCATTAGGATAGCGCCAGACAATATCGTCCTCTGCGGGATTAACCCACCTTATTACTGGTAGCTTTTCCATCCTTCACTCACCTCTTCCGTTTTAAACATCCTTTCTCTCAACCTTATGTTGTCTTCAAGCCTGTTAAGCAGAGTAAATGTTTCTTCAAGTTTTTCGCGAAACTCTTGAGGCTCCATAGTAGGATTCATCTCGTAAACCTTTTCGAGAATAGCAGATGCCTGTGTTATCAACCTATAATCCATCTCTAATAACCTCATAAGCTCAGGCTCATCTATATGAACCCTATCAAACAGGCCAGCATAGCCGTAGGTTGCATGCCTTATCATTTGAGCAACCTTCATTAATTCAAGCCTAAGATCATCAAGCCTAAGAGCGAGAGTGATATCTCTCCTTTTAACCGAAGAAATGAGCCTTTCGACCCTAAGCCTTGCATCATCCAAAATCGACGCCACCTTTCTCCTTACAAGAGCATCATCTTCACGTATAAGTTCTCGTTGCTTATATCCCTTAAAACCTGGAATTAATAATTCCAACTTCTCAAGAATAGTAAGCTCCTTAGACATACCTCTTCAAACAAAAAATGTTAAAGAAGAATATATATTTGCGGTTTAACTTATTTTTACTCCTTCTTTCTTCCTACAAACCTGTAAACTGTAGTACCACAGTATGGACATGTTCCTTTATATGCAAGTCTACCGTTTTTCAGTGTAACCAGCTTAGGGTTCTTCATTTCGACTACTTTTCTGCATTTAACACAATATGCTGTGATTTTCTCGGGCATGTTCTTTCACCCGATATATAGGTTGTTCTCTAGGGTATATATCCTTTACTCACGTATTTCTCTTATTTTTGTCTACTGTTTTCTCTTTTCTGTTTAAAGTAAAAAGAGAAATATTATTCTCATGAATGCTAGGTTAATATTTTAAACAGAAAAATATTTTTTCTCTTTTATTTTCTCAAGAGAAAATTCTTAAAGGAAATCACTAATATATCTTTTTAGGGAAATAGATGGATATACCTAAAAGATATTTGAGACAACTACCGATTATAGGTAAAGAAGGACAGGAAAAAATCGCAAAAACTTCTGTGCTTGTAGTTGGAGTTGGCGGTCTTGGCAGTATAGTTACGACATATCTTGCATTAGCTGGGTTTGGAAGAATAATTATTGTAGACAACGAAACTGTTGAAGAGTCAAACCTTAATAGACAATTTCTCTACCGAGATAGTGATATCGGAAAAACAAAGGTTCTCGTTGCGGCTAAAAGACTTAAAGAGCACAATCCTAACGTAGAAGTTATTCCAATAAATGAGAAATTAACCAAATACAATGTTGAAAGAATTGTATCTATGGCCGATATAGTGATTGACGCTCTAGATAATTGGGAGACGAGGTTTCTTCTTAACGATGCATGTGTAAAGCTGCAAAAACCTTTCGTTCATGCTGGTGTTGAATCGTTTTACGGCCAATTGACAACTATAATTCCGGGAAAGACGCCCTGTCTTAGATGTATAATTCCAAAAACACCTCCCAGAAAAGAGTTTATTCCGGTAATTGGTGCAGTTGTAGGAGTTATAGGATCCTTAGAGGTAATTGAGGCCATTAAACTTATCACAATGTCTAAAGAAAAAACTTTGGCAGGAAAACTCCTACTAGTAAATCTTCTAGATTACGAGTTTAATCTGCTAGAAATCAAGAGACGGCCAGACTGTCCTGTATGTGGTAAATTAGATTGAGATAATTTTTATATTCGTATGTCATATTTATGCATCAGTCATATTACATATAAAATGTTAAAGGCTGGTAAGGTGAAACTATATGAAAGCACCATGTGAATTAATGAATAAGTACGTATTCCCAGCCGTCAGAGGGATAGTGGTAACCTATATGTATAAGGACTTGAAAATGAACCAGCTTAACATATCTAAACTGTTGGGAATAAGTCAGTCTAGTGTTAGCCGTTATGTGAACAGTCAGCGTGGCGTTAAAGCTAAACAGATCATGGAGCTTCCAGGTTTTAAAGAAAAACTTGAAGAACTGGTTAAACAATTGCTTAATAGAGAAATCGATGGAGATAGTTTGCTATGCGAAATATGCAAGTTTATGCGTGAAAACAACTATATTGAAGTAATCTTTCCCGAGAGAAAAGTATCTGCTAGATAACATTCTGCAATATACTTAGTACCTTATTTAATGCATCCACATAGCTTTGAGAATCCATCCCAGGCCTCTCTGGCCAAGTCTGAACTTCACCCTGAATCTTTCTCGTAGCATCGATAATAATCTTTGTCTTAATATGACTTCCCGAAGGCTCTAATTCAGATGCCTGTTGATTTGAGATCCTCAAAATATCACGATCTAGATCGGTATTAGCAGATAATTCTTTTAGAACATCTACTGGATCATGAATGTTAACATCTTCATTAAAGACAACTATTGTCTCTAGATACGGTGTAAGTTTCAGTCCGAGAAGACTTGCACCGAGTTCTCTGGCTTCTCCGACTCTCTGCTTTTTAATTGATACAAATGCCACTCTTCCCAGAGTCTCTGAAGGTACATGAAAATCTACAATATTATTATATATTGTTTTTAGGTAACCTAATGTTACCCTGCTAGCTAGGTACGTTAGATAAGTCTGATCGCTGTGTTTGTGGTGTGTGATAGAAGTGTAAAAAAGCGCATCGTTTCTCATATAGATATTCTTAATCCTCATTATTGGTGCTGGGTCTCCTCCATATAGATACCCGTCTTCGTATAACATTTTTCCCTCAGGGTGCGTATCACCTGGCTCTATGACCCCCTCTATAACTATCTCACTCTCGGAGGGGACAAATAGGTCTTCGTTCAGCTTCACGAGATTTAGTGGAGAGTTCTGTATTATTCCTGCAAGGAAATATTTGTCTATATTTGGTGGGGATGGAGGAGTTGCCGCTATTTGAAGGGCTGGTGGTCCGCCAATTACTATCGCAGTTTTCACTTCACTATGTTTTTGTAATGCTTCTTCTAGGAGATCATATAAAGCTGATATTCGTGGCACGTGTATTGATAATGTTTTTTCATCAACGATCTGGATTCTATGAACCCCGACTATATTTTTTTTAAGTTCCTTTGAAACGGCTATAATAAGAGGGTTTACTACTACGTGGTTTTCTTCCTCTTCACAGTGCCTTAGAGCTGGAAACTTCGTTAAATCTGCATCATAGCCTGTATATACAATATTCATGAAAGGGGCACTATCGACAACCTTGGGGATATAATTTGCATATAGAGCGAGTGAAGTTATTGTATGAAGTCTTTCAAAGAATTTTGTTGGGATAAACTCAGAGCGTTTTAAAGCTTTTTTTACAGTCTCGTCTAGCTTGTCTACAATTCTTTCACCGAAAATGATACCTCCTTTTTTCCAATATATATTGGATATTAGTGGAATATTTTTTTCCTTAGGATTTAGAACAACAACAGCCTTCTCACTTTTTTCGGCCATCTTTTTGAATAACAAGGGGGCTTCTATATCTGGATCAACTTCTTGTTCTATTGACAAAATCTTGCCTTTTATTCCAAGTCTTTTTATAACTTCCTTGAAGCTTATCGACATCTTAGAATAAAAACGTTGGTGTGAGTATTATCTTTAATGATTTTAATAAGCCTGGTAAAAATAAAGAAAAGATTATACACTCATAGAAAACCTGTCCTCACTAGAGGACTTCTCTTTGGAATAGAATATCGGGTTCAGTTTACCCTCTTCGGCCAGTTTGACAAGATGGTCTCGAAACTCGCTTGTATGCTTTATGTCTAGCTCTAAGAGATGCTTCATTATCTCCCAGACACTTTTCTGCACCTCAACCAACATTTCCCTAGGCATATGCCCTACAATAAAGGGATCTTGAAGCCATTTGTCGAATGCCTCAATGGTTTTAATCATATGTTTGAATGCTGCCCTAGTAGCAAGTATGAGTTCAAGCCTATCAGCTTCGTCCATCTGTTTTTCTATTTTTTCTACAGACTTCAAGTACTCTTTTTGTGCTTCTACCCACTTAGAAAGGTTACTTGCAAAAATCTTTATAAAATTCTCCATCTGTAACCCTAATCCCAAGTAAACAAGGGTTAAATTAATTATTTGTGGTCCATACGTTCTTTATCTTTCAAGATAAACTGCCCTGCCTACTCCGAGCTCTATTTTTTCGAGCAACATTCTACGACCAACAAGTCTACTTATCCTAATTGGCGAAGACTCCATGATAAGCTTTTCAGCAGCTTGAAGCTTAACAGAACTTTCAGCATAAACAGTTAGTAACGGATCTCCCCGTTTAACTTTGTCACCCAGCTTTACGTGAACATATACGCCTGCACCCTTGTCATGAGGTGCTCCCGCGGTTTTGCCTGCAAGAGCTATCGCAGTGTTGTCTATCATAAAGACAAAGCCCTCATCTTCAGCATATAATGTGAATCTTTTGTCACCGACAGGTATGTCATCGATTTTCACGTTAGGATCGCCTCCCTGAGCCTCAATTATCTCCCTAAGCTTCTTTTCGGCTTTGCCTGTCTTGAGAGCTTGGAGAGCCACTTCTCTACCGTTATATATTCCGACCATTTCAAGTAGTACTCCTGCAACACTTACAGCTTTATCTACGACGTCTTTTGGCTGGAGCGTTGTTAACGCCCTCAATGCCTCTCTTGCCTCAAGTGCTGGTCCGACCGCATGTCCTACTGGCTCTTCTCCATAGGTCGCAACTGCAACAAGATTGATCCCTAACCTTCCGCCTATGTCGATGAAGTCTCTCGCAATTCTTCTGGCCTCTTCGAGGGTTCTTGCTTTTGTTCCTCTGCCTGTCGGGATGTCGAGCACAACGTGGGTAGAGCCTACGGCGAGTTTTTTGGCGAGAATCGAGGGGACGAAGAATGGATCTATGCCCAATGGATACTCGACTCGTATGATGATGTCGTCTGCGGGTGCTAGTCTTAGGCTTCCACCCCAGACGATACATCCGTTTGTCTTTTCAACAACTTTTTTCATCTCTTCGACAGAGAGGTTTACTGGAGCAAGCACCTCCATTCTATCTGCCGTACCTGCGGCCGAGGTTATAGCTCGAGAGGATGTTTTGGGGATCGTGTACCCTAGTGAAGCTATGATCGGGACAACGAGTAGACTTGTCTTGTCTCCCGGAACTCCTCCTAAGCTGTGCTTGTCGAGTATCGGCCTCTTGTTTAATCTAAATCTTTCACCAGTCTCCACCATGGCCATAGTGAAATTAAGAGCCTCTTCAACTGTTATGCCCTGGAAATGCAGAGCAGTTACAAGGGCTGTGAGTTCGATCTCGCTTATCTTGCCCTCAACTATGTCTGATATTAATTGTCTCGCCTCTTCAGGAGTAAGTCTAGCCCTCGAAAGTTTTTTCCTTATGATTTTAATCGAGGGAGGCGGCTCAGCTACCTTTACGGATACTATATCTCCATCTTTAACTTCAAGCGCCTTTGCAACGTTGTCGTAAAGACCTATACTGTCTTCCGGGAAATGTTTCGCGACCGTTACTATCGCGATTATCTCTTTTCCGTCATGCGAGACTTTTACTCTGTCGTGGGGTCTTACGTCTAGCTTCTGTGCTACTGTGTCATCTATGAGAATAGTGTATTGTCCACTCTCATAGCCGAGCAATACAGCTTTCAGCTTCATAATATCAACCCCAGAAATGGGTGTAAAATATACTGGAGCAAATATTTATTTTTTATTCAAAACTAATATATTTATCTTCTGGAAGGTGAATAAAAAGATTATTTGGCTAGAAAAATTCCGTTGGAGAATTAATTATTAAACAGACTTGGTAATATAGCTATTGAAATGAAAGGATGGAACGGAAAAATTTTATGGGTAGATCTCACTTCTAAGAAAACAAAGGTGTGGGATTATCCTGTCGAGCTAGCTCACAATTATGTGGGCGGTAGAGGATTTGCAATTAAGATACTTTGGGATCACTTGAAACCTGGTGTAGACCCTCTTTCTCCCCAAAATATAATCGTTTTTGCAACGGGACCTATTACAGGTTTGCCTGGACCTAGTACTGGTAAGATGGTGATTGCTTCTAAGAGCCCGCTGACGCATGGATACGGTGACGGTAACGTTGGTACAAGGGCCGCTGTAATGATGCGTAAGGCTGGCTATGACGCGGTAGTAGTCGAAGGTGCGTCAGATAAGCCTGTCTATATACTCGTTGAAGACTCTAAGGCGGATATAATACCTGCAGAAGACTTATGGGGGCTCGACACTTTCGAAGCTGAGAGAAAACTGCTTGAAAGACATGGAAAGACTAGTGGTGCGGTTTTGATTGGCCCCTCTGGTGAGAGGATGGTTAGGTTTGCAACTGTGATGTCGCAGGAGGGCAGAGCTGGCGGTAGAACTGGTATGGGAGCCGTTATGGGGAGCAAGAATCTGAAGGCTATAGTTTTCCGTGGAAGTGGAACGCCTGAGATGGCGGATCCCGAGGAGTATGGGAGACTTGCGTCAAGTTCTTACAGAGAAATCAAGCATAAGCCTGCATACAGTTTCTGGATGAGACAGGGGACAATGATGGCTATCCAATGGTCTCAGGAGAACAGCGTATTGCCGACATACAATTTCAGCGAAGGAGTGTTTGAGGAAAGCGAAAATATTAACGGTTTTGCAATGGAGAAGATGAAGATAGGGCAGAGGGGTTGTCCAAACTGTAACATGGTTTGCGGAAACATGATAAAAGATGATGAAGGAGAAGTTGTCGAACTCGACTATGAAAACGTCGCCTTGCTTGGGTCTAACCTGGGTCTAGGAGACCTCAGGAAGGTTGCCCGACTGAACCGCCTAGCAGATATGTGGGGTGTTGACACTATCGGTCTAGGAGCCGCTATAGGTTTCGCGATCGAAGCCTCTCAGAACGGATTAATTGGAGAGAGGATTGAATGGGGAGACTTCAGCGCTATACTTAGCCTGGCTGAAGACATATCCCTGTCTCGAGGAGAGCTTGGAGGAATACTTGCGAAGGGACTAAAATATGCCTCCGAGAAGCTGGGTGGCGAAAAGTTTGCTATGCACGTTAAGGGATTAAGTATCACTGGCTATGATTGTCACGCAGCGCCTGGCATGGCTCTGTCCTATGGTGTGAGTCCGATTGGAGCGCATCATAAGGATGCATGGGTTATATCATGGGAAACTCAACATGGGAGATTCGAGTATAGCCGAGACAAGGCTGAAAAAGTATTGGAGTTGCAGAGGATTAGAGGAGGCTTTTTCGAGACCATGGTCGCTTGCCGTCTACCATGGGTAGAGGTGGGCCTCGAACTCGACTGGTATGTAAGACTGTTCAATGCCGCTACAGGACTCAGTTGGAGCCTGGAGGACCACTTCAGGATTGCTGACAGGATCTTGACGCTTATTAGGGCGTTCTGGATTCGAGAATACCTCGCTGAAGGAAAGGGATGGTCGAGAAAAATGGATTATCCGCCCAGGAAATGGTTTGAAAAACCTCTGACCAAAGGACCGTTGAAAGGTGCACGTTTAGACCCATTGAAATATGATAAATTGCTCGGCTATTATTACAGTCTGGTGGGCTGGGATCACAGAGGTATTCCGAGGAGGACGACTCTTGAGAGGCTTGGGCTGGAAGACGTTGCTAATATTCTGGAAGACATGGTTGGGCTTGTGGATTAGGTTATGTCTATTAAAATAATGTATTTTGGTTATTTTTCAGATATTGTCGGCAAGAAAAAAGATATTGTGAATGCGGAAAAGGCTAGGATTAGAGAAATCGTGGACAAGAGGATTCTAAAGCTTACTGGCGGCGACTTCGTTGTACTAGTAAATGGTGTTCCCTCTAGGCTGGATTCGTTTGTAAAGAGTGGTGATGAGGTTAAGGTTTTGCCTCATATGGGTGGTGGCTAGAAGAAGTTCAATAGCCCAGGCATCTTTTGAGGTTTTCCATTTTTTACGAGGTATATTTTTGCGTTAGGATATAAGGACTTGTATCTTTGGGCTACCTTTTCTTCGTCTTCGTACATTTCGATGTCTATGTTTTGTCGTCCTATTGCTTCTCTCAATAGCTCAGGCTTCACTATATATGATGGGCGATAGTCTCCTTGTCTTCTCATAACTATTTTCACCCTGCCGATGTCTATTCCCAGTTTTTTGAGTTGACTTATTGTCTCGTTTCTCAGCTTTTCGGGGCGTCCAGTCAGTATGATGACTTCTTCTCCATCTTTAATAGCCTTTTTTACGAGATCTATAATCGCTGGGATTGGCTTGTCTGTTTCCATTAGTTTTGGGTCAAAGAATGTTTTCCAGAAATTTTTTGACTTCCTGGCTTGTTCCAGCCTTATTTTTGGGTCTACAAGTACTCCATCTATGTCAAAGATGAGTACTTTCTTTCCTTTCATATAAATTCCTTATGATAGGGTTAATTAGAGAGGAACATAAGTTTTACAATGGTGCTAGAGAATGCTTTATCTCTTGTTGTTCACACTCTTGTTCTTTATCGGCGTGTTACTACTGATTGTTGGATTGATCCTAATGATTTTATCACCTCGACACTCGGAAAAGGGAGAAGAGAAGACGGTTAGAGGAGGAGGTGTAATAATTATTGGACCGATACCGATATTGTTGGCTACCGACAAGGAGTCTGCTAGGCTTGCTTTTTACTTGACGATTATTGCTTTAATATTCTTCACGATTATCTTGTTGGTGTTCAAGTTTGTATAGCGAAAAGATACTCAAGCTACACTACGAAGTGCTTAGGATCTTGTACGAGAAGCTACTACTTACAAGAGGACAAATCGCTCTGGCAGTAGATTTACTGGTCGACGAGAGATATAACGATGTACCAAAGAAGAGTCCAGGAGAAGCTGGGCTTTATGCTCTGAAAGAGCTAGGGCTAGAGGGGTTCTTTGAGACAAGTGAGAATGTATATAAGTTTAGAATAAAAGGTGATTGCAAATTCTGTCCCGTAGAAGAGGTTTGTCCAATACCTTTTTTTGTAGCGAGTGTTGTTAGAAAGATTGCAGATGTTGAGTGTTCTATTCTGAAGTGTAAAGATGACAGGTATCTTTGTGAGGAGGATGGATATTGCGTCTTTTCAATAAAGGTTTATCCGTTAAGGAAAAAAGATTGACGCCCATTGTCGTCCGTTCCCGGGCTTTCTGCTTTGAGTGTGGATTATGCTGTAAGAACACTGAGATGATTCTTACATGTTACGACATAGCTAGGATTGAGTCATTAGGCTATAATCGAGAAAAGTTTGCCGTGAAAAGAGGTGGGTATTATTTTCTCAGAAACATTGATAACCGCTGCTTCTTTTATGATGAAGAAAAGGGAACATGTAAGATCTACAGATGCAGGCCTCTCGGCTGTTCGGCATATCCTGTAGTCTATGATGTCGATATAGGAAGTTTTATAATCGATGATTATTGTCCTCTAGCCAGGTTGTTTACAAACAGGGAGATTTTTGAAGCCTCGCATATTTTGAAACACATTCTGTCACTCTTAAAAGAGAATAAAGAACGTATAACGTGATTTGGATGTAACGACATAGTTCTTTTTACCCCCTTAGGGGTATTAAAGAGTGAGACAGTAATGGCTAAGTTGTTGCCTGTGGAAAAAAGAGTCTTGGAACTCATTAAAGAGAAGGGTTATATTGATGTTAAGTACGTTTCGAGAAAAACAGGGCTTCCCATTAGAGACATTTCTAAGATAATAGATTCCTTAGTGAGAAAAAACATGTTGTCCGAACTTCCTCTATGTAACGTGGACAAGTGTAACTACTGTCCTTTAAGGTCGTTCTGCCCCATTAAAGGTAGTAAAAAGGCTAAGGTGTTTGTCTTAAAGGTGAAAGAACAATGATAGTCGCGTTTTTTGAAGATAGAGAATGTGTAAAGGACTTTCATCCTATTAGCGAATATCTGAACCCTGTTATTCTTCAATTCTATGACGGACGCATCTTTGAGAAGTGGAAGAAGGTCCTAGGAGCAAAATTCGTTGGATTGCTAGGTAGACCTGACGTCGCGAAATCCTCGAGCTGGTACACTGGCGGTATTATAGATATTGTAGAAGAAATCGATGAAGAAGTATTCCTGGTAAACTCTTGTGCCAACATTTTTTCTAGCAAGATAGTAGAACTGCTAGAAAATGCCGCAAAACACTGTGGCCAGATTTTACTCTTCAAAGGCTCCAGAGTTCTAGCAGTAAAGCTTCCTCGAAACATAGCAAGATCCTCGCTTAATATATTTAATCAGCTTCTCGAACCAGAACTCCTTACAAACTATATGGGGTTTGTCGATGCCATTCCAGTAAATGTCGAGAATACATTTATTTCTCCAAAGATTTTTATAGAAAATCTATTGTACAGAGAAAAAACAATCATCTCAGAAGATTCAATCATCGAAGATAACGTTATCTTGAAGGGAAGTGTGTTCGTAGGTCCAGGCGTGCATATTAAAAGCGGCAGCATAGTAGAGAACAGTGTCCTAGAAAGAGACTCTGTCATCGAAGGAACAATAAGGCAAGCGTATATCTCGGCAAACTCGCTTATTCAAGGCTATGTAGAGAAAGCATTATTGGGATTATCTACTATCATGTACCCCTATAGCGTCGTGAAAGGCTGTTGCCCGGTTACTGGAATATTTACAAGAATGCTTCCCGGAGTTCTAGTCGAAGGAAACGCTAGAATTGAACATGGCTGTGAACTTCATGGAATTTTTAGAGACTGCATCGTCGAAAAACTCAAGGGCTTTTATAACAACAAATCTGTTCAGCTCAAAGATGTTTTTAGCGGATACAGGAGCTATTTATATTCGTGTTGGAAACGGCTTCCGTCGAGGTACGAGGAGATCCTTTTAAATAAACATTAACCTTACAACCAGACCTCTACTATAACCTCATCTCCGTCTTTAAGTTTAAGTTCTTCTCTCAGCTTTACTGGGGCAATTATCTCTAGTATGTCATTTCCATGCTTTGTTATATCAAGATCTAGAATTGCCCCTTCGACCGCCTTGTCCTTACTATTTATTATAGCCTTGTAAACGGTCAAGCCACCGTACTTTTTCCCGCCAATCTCGAAACCTTCTATACGATAGCCGACTGAATTGTTTCTCAAATTATCTCGCGCAAGTACACTTTCATGGTCCAAACGTATGTTTAGTGTTCCAGGATATGGCTCATAGCCGAGAATTTCGACAAAGCTTCGCTTATATTCTGGTATGCTCATATAGACTGCTCCTTCTCCCAATCCCGAAACAACCTTCCCTCTGAGAGCTATAACTCTATCTTCCTCTAATACTACTTTGAGTTCATCTAGAAATTTCTCTAGGAGACTTCTTCCTCTTTCAGAGATCTTATAATATATCGTTCTCCCGTATTTTCTCGTTATAATATATCCTTCATCCTCCGCATATCGGAGAAGTTTGTTTAAACGCCAAGCAGTAATTCCAAGGCTTCTCATTAGATCCACACGGCTTATTCTTTTGGGCGCGTACAGACATCTTCTTTTTGCCATTTCAAGAACCAATGGAAATACATCGTACTCTTCATTCATCGACTCTTCTTTAATATTATACAGAATCTTTCCTATAAACTCTCACTTCGACATTTGGCTCAGAAGACTACATCGTATTCTCGAGAATTAGCATAAATTTTAGCAATAAAGACCACCATCATGACAGAACCAATAAAAATCAACAGAAGAAACCTAAGGTTTGTCTCAAAGAGCCCATAGCCTATTAGGGATAAGAACACATAGGGAGGGTAAATTATTATGAAATAAAGCTTCCTTTTTGTCTCCTGAAATGTCTTTCTAAAATACTTGTAAATTATGCTTCCAACAAAATAGATAGAAGAAACCAATGGTGGAATGATAAACAATCCTTCAAAATCTATAAACAATCCAGCGAAACCAATTATAACTAATAGCACAAGTATCATGTTTACGGTCTTTTCAGCCGTCTCAACAATGAGATCGATGAGGTCTTCTAACATTTCCTTCATAGTTCTGCTTAAATATAATAGAGCACAAAGGTTTAACGAGTATTTTTTACAACCTTTCTTCACTATATTTATCTGACAAGCGTATGATATTGGGATATCAAATCTTCATTTATCCCGCCGGAATAGAAGACGAAAATGTCGAATGGATCAAGCTTGCTCTAGAAAACAAATTTAATGCTAAGATAATAATTCACAGCAAAGAGCTCAAATGGGGGGATATGATAAAATTCTATAATCATGAGAGAGACCGGGTTGATGCTAGAAAACGTATTGCATGGCTTTCTAAGTCATTAACACCTCCTCCAAACAGCAGACTTATAGTTCTCGTAAATGGAGACGGTTTTGTGGAAGGATTAAACTTTGTTTTCGGCATATCTAAGGAAGGATGGGGAGGTATCGTCTTTACGGCTAGACTAAACCCTATTTTTTACGGACAAGAATACAATGAGACAATATATAGGGTAAGGATTTTCAAGGAAATTCTTCATGAACTAGGACACAGTTACGGCCTCTCACACTGCAACGGCTTTTGTGTCATGAGATTCAGTAACTCTGTATATGACGTGGACAGGAAGCCACCAGAATATTGCACAAAGTGTAAGCTTGAACTCGAATACTATAACCCTGGACTATTGAAAATGTAGTTTTATTTCACCTGATCCTCTCATATGTAATCCCGAACAATTGGCGAAGAATGGGATTTGACTTTATCTCCTCTATTGACAACATTTCCCAATAAATCCCGCTAGGCTTTCTGTAGGGAGTTTTGGTGAATATTAGTTGAGAAGGCGTTGCCACTATATCGGCTGGTACGTCATGTCGTAGCATGGGAATATCGTCGACAATTTGAACATCATGTACAGTTGTGACGACTGGCGTGTTTTCATCGATAACGTGTAGTTCTCTAAGAAGTGCGTACTCCAGATCATACTGTCCGTCACCCTTCCCCAGTCTTGCCCCATTTCTCGTGACGGCAACGCTTCCAAGAACAACTAAGTCTATCCTTATATCTTCTAGTATCCTTATTCTTTCACCCATCCTCAGGGAGCCTCTAACTGTTGTAGCATATGATATCATTCTTTTGTCGATTCTCGAGGGGTCTAAGATTATGAAGCCTCTTACTTTTGGCATTGATGTGATCAATATTTTGTCTCTCCTGAGAGTCTCTTCTCTAATGGGTTTTTGTGGTAGATCGATTGTAGAATATATGACCCTCGCTTTCCTAAACATGTCTAGCTTCACTATCTTATTAGAGGCATTGAGACTACCGATGAAGTTAGGGATTTTCCCATAGCATGGTCTCGGCGAAGTTGCAATCTCTAGTTTTTCCATTTTTTCCCAAACTTGTCTCCTTATCCTGTTTTTTATCCTGTTAACATCGCCTGTATTAGACATGATACCTCTATAAAAAAGAGGGAGGATAATATTTTATAGCCTTCTATACCTTGTTTATTTTAAATTTGTCCTACAGCCTACTGTATAACTGTCTTTGTTCACAATAAATAATGTAGTGTTGTTATAATATAATGCAATGTCTAGAAACATCGGAAGAACAAGCAGCTATTATGAAACAAGAAGATCTTCATATGTTTCAACAACTAAGGTTGTTAGTGTAAAACTCCCTGTTGCTCTCATAGATAAGCTGGACCAGCTAATAAATGCAGGATACTTTCAAAACAGAAGTGATGCTATAAGAGAAGCTATAAGGCGTCTTCTTTCTAACTACAGAGAATATAATTCTAGGAGATTTGAAACAGGCCTTCATCTTGGTTTAAGATAAAAAGAAACTATATCCTCTGGTGACAAAAATAAAAACTTTTTTGTAGTTACTTTATTTTCTACGAAACTTTTGCTCCAGGAGGTACTTCTTTTTCTGGTTTTAACAATACAGGTTTTCCATCTACCACGGCTGCTAATAACATTCCCTGAGATTTATACCCCATGAAGACTTTTGGCTCGAGATTTGCCAGCACAACTATCTCCTTTCCAACGAGTTCATCTGGAGAATAGTATGGCGCAAGACCAGCAACAAGTTGACGTGTCTCACCTCCTAGATCTATCTGTAATAGGATAAGCTTATTGCTCCTCTTAATCCTCTCAGCTGAAATGATTTTTCCAACCCTGATATCAAGTTTTTTAAACTCTTCGAATGTTACTGTTGACATAACATTTTAGTAGAATATGGCATCACTTTAAATTTATCCCGTGTATTGTATGTAGGGGTTAAAGCTGTGACTGATGAAATTGATAAGAAGCTTATTTTCACCGAGGCTGACCTAATCCTTCTTGCGTTGCTTAACGGTGACAAGAAAATAACAGACCTTAGACCTGCTACAGGGCTTTCTACGACTTCAATATACAACAATATTCAGCGTTTACTGAATAGTGGACTAATAGAGGAGGATAGGAAAAAGATACCGGGGACTAGGATTATAAGACTTACTGAGAAAGGGATAAGAATAGCGAAAATTCTGAAGACTCTCGAAGAGGAGCTTAAGCCTAAGATATATGTTTTAAAGCCTGAGTGAAGACAAGTTTTTAGTAGCTTCCTCATAAAATATAATTAATGGGAGTTGCTTATGCCAAAATATGCAATATTAGTCGTTGACATGCTTGAAGAGTTTGTGAGGGGGAGACTTAAGGCTGAAAATGCCGAAAAAATAGTTCCTCATATTAAAAGGCTCTTGGACTTTGCTCGAAGCCATGGTATACCCGTGATTCATACAATAGACCAGCATTATGAGAGTATAGATGGAGAGTTTAGGCTTTGGGGACCTCACGCTGTAAGAGGCGGAAAGGAAGCAAAGATAATACCTGAGCTTGGACCAGAGAAAGGAGACTATATAGTATCTAAGCGACGTTATGATGCTTTTGTTTACACAGATCTAGACCTATTGTTAAGAGAACTTGGTGTAGGCACCCTTATAATTACGGGGATACATACCCATATTTGTGTCCAACAAACAGTGCTTGGAGCATTTTACAGAGGGTATAAGATAATCGTCCCTATTGAATGCGTTGCTGCTGCAACAGAAGAATGGCATAAAATTGGGCTAGATTATATGCGTAGTTTCGCTGGAGCAGAGCTTCTCAACCTTGACACACTTTTAAAGAGACTGGAGTGCGAACTGAAGAGAGAAATAACACCTATATAGAGCCCCATATACGCTCATAATCTCTCTTAAGCCTCCTCCTAGACACATGAGCATAGACCTGTGTGGTATTTAGATTCGAGTGTCCAAGCAGTTCCTGTATCTCTCTGATGTCCATTCCTTCTTCTAGGCTTTTCGTCGCAAAACTGTGTCTCAGAATATGTGGTGTCACCTTCTTCTTTAGCCCAGCTCTTCTAGCGACTTTTCTTAGCATTCTTTCAACAGTTGTGTAATGTATGTGTCCCCCCCTTTTCGACGGGAAAAGCCATTCTCCCTTGACAGTTTTCATATGTTTTTCAAGATCCGACTTTAGCTTTTTGGGAAAATAGACATATCTCTCCTTTCCGCCTTTTCCGAGAACCCTTAGGCTACAGTCCTCAAGATCCACATCACTCTTCTTTAAGGTCACTAGTTCACTGACCCTAAGCCCTGTTGTGTATAGTAGCTTTATAATCAGTTTATCCCTGGGATTTTCTGCGTGACCGAGAAGAAGTTCTACTTCTTCAGGTTCGAGGTATCTAGGTAACCTCTTTTGCCTCTTGGGAAGCTCAAAGCCGGCAATATTATCGTATAGCCCTAGGTATTCTAGGAAACGTTTTATCGCAACCGCAGCTGTGTACAGACTATCTGGCTTCCAACCTTTTTTCCTTAGATATGCTAGGAAAGCATCTAGGTCGTATGTATTTACTTGAATAACATGTTTGTCATTAATGAATGAAAGAAAGATTCCTAGAATGCTTTTAAAATATTTTATCGTTCTTTGAGATCTGTTTCTTGCAACAAGGTGTGATATATATATGTCGACTAGCTCGCTGTTTGAGTAGTTTTTAAGACTTTTTCTGTCCAAAGACCTATCCCTCATCTCCTATGAAAACTAGCTCATTCTGGTCCTTTGCATATTTTTTTAGGTGTGATGCTACATATATAGGTGCTCCAGCTCTCAGGGCTATCGCAACGCTATCGCTTGGTCTAGCATCAATATAGTAGTGTTGTTCCTTACCGTTGACGTTTTTCGATAAGACTATTGTCGCTGTGTAAATGCTGTTTTCTAGCAAGGCGTCTATCGTTATTCTTTCAATCCTGATCTCCAGGGTTTCAAGGATGTTTACTAGAAGATCATGTGTCATTGGCCGTTCTAGCCTTATACCCTTCAACGCTCTCTCTATGGCTATAGCCTCATTTACCCCAATAAATATTGGGAGAACTTTTCCTCCCCAATCGATACCTTCAATCAACATCACAAAGCTTGGTATCTGCTGGCTACCTATCATTATGGGATAAACTCCTATCACTTCAGCACGAGTATACTCATCTTCCCTATCTTTTGTCAAGAAAATTCACCACCATTCAACAAGTCTTTCTCTTCTTTCTTCAAAAAACTTAGGATTAAGCCTAACTACGACAAGGTTTCCTTTGAACGCTTTGAGCTCCTTTACGCGGCTTACTATCTCCTCTATTACGAACATGGGGTTTTTCTCTATTATCTCGACAACCTTGTCTGGGGGCAATGTTTTAGCGACCTTAAATAAGGCTCCCTTAACAATGCTATCAGAGAGAAGGTTAGTGAAACAAACCTCGTTTACATTGATGAGAGAGCCCAATGTGAATCTTCGGAACCAGTTGTAATTCTTTATTCTAGGTATGACGGGGCTGAGCTTCTGGTTTAGGAGCTGTTCCGCCTTTACCATGCTTGGGTCATCTTGTAGAACAAGCTTGACTCTCTGCTTCCACTTCCATGACCACACATCGATCCACTCGGACAATAAAGCATCAATCCTAAGAGGTTCCTCCTCTATATAATATATAATCGCGTCGAAAGCCAGCTCTTCTCCATTCTCCTCATAAAGGAAGCCCTCCTCTACCATTACAAAATTGATGAAGTCTGCACGAGCTACCTCAGACATAAATTCGAGTTCGGTTTTTGAGAGGTTGTCGAATTTCTTCTGGATGTTCCTGTTGATTAGGTTTGTGTATAGGGCTGTATCCCTTCTATACCTGGTAAACATTGCCCCCACGATGACCTTGCCAACTAAAATATTCTATTAATGGTTTTAAAAAATTTGGTTCTACAAATTTAAACTCATGTTAGAGAATGTGTGGAATACCCAACAAGGTAACAATTAGACTTAGGATATATATGAGGAACGCTATTATCGCTGCACCTATCCATCCTACGTCAAACAGTTTCTTGAGGATCCAAAGCCATACTATGAGAGCAAAAAGGGAGCCTAATGGCAGCCCAATAATGTGAAAGAACGAATACACTATCTCCCCTAATAGGGCTGCAACAAGCGCTCCACCAAAGTTTTCTCTCTTTTGTTTTCCAGGATATATTTTCAGGGCAATATAGATTATTATGGCTGAAATTAACCATGCGATTATAAATTCAATTATTTTTCCCAAAGTAATAAGGTGAATATACATCGGTAGAAATATGTTAAAAATATAAAATATCTCTTTCCCCTGAGACACAATTACTTGATGTGTATTATGCTACCACAATACTCGCATTTTATACTTGTGACACCACGAATTAAAGGCACCTTTACTGGTGCGCCACAATAGGGACATTGAACAACTTTAGGCATTGTTTTTTCTTCGGGTTTAACGTTTATAATTACCTCGTTGTCTATATCTCCTCTCATTGCCTTTATCAAGTGCTTGATGAAGGTGTCGACCTTGTAGTCTTCCATGTCAATCACGAACTCTTCTGTGCCGGCAGTTATATACACACCCTTTCCTCTGAAGAATCCTACTTTTCCCGGTTTAACGTCCTTCACGTATCCAATGGGCATGTCTGCTATCGTAATGTAGGTCTTTTTCTTCTTGACAGGTATAAATAGTATTTTCTTTAAGACTATGTCCTTCTCTCCAACAATAATGAAGCGTCTATTGGTTAAGAAAACGGTACACTTTGCCTTCTCGTTTCCTAGGAGAGTTCCTGTGAACGCTGCGTAAAGAAATTCTCCTTGCTGTAGCTCTAACCCAATCCTAGAGGCTTTATCCAATGTCTGTTCTGCATTATTAATCTCCCACTTTACGCTCGCAAACTCTCTCTCAACATCCCTTACCGATTCAAGTATGCTGTCAACACTTCTTTCAATGTCATCACATAGAGATTCTAGCTCCAACCTAATCGACTCCAGACGCTGCTCCTCCCCCACAGCTATGTTTGGATCAAAAAGGCTGGATTCTCTGAGTTGCAACTCTATGTCTTTGAGCCTTGACTTATACCTTTTTTCCAGGTCATTCACATTTGTTAAAAAGGATTGACGTATCTTCATCCAGCCGTCTATTAGATTTTCTAGTTTTTTCTCTAGATAACTCCTATACACATACCCCTTGACCCTGAGTTCAGAGAGCCTTGAAGGAAGTGATACAGAAAGGCCGTCGAGTTGTTGAAGAATCTTCCTAGGCTCACTTATCCTTTCCCTACATTCATCAAGCTTTCTCCTGATATCTTCTTTTAGCGATTCTATATGTTTTTCAGTATTTTCTTGCGTTGACAACTTCTATAAACCCAGCATATATAATGTATATCACGGTATAAAAACCGAGCCTGTTATCAGCTAGCGCGTTATTAGAGAAAAGTTGTGTCCCACAAGGGTCTCCAGTGCTTTAAATGCCATTTCTCCATACTTCGTCCCGTCATAGCGTCCGCCTCTAAAAAGTCTCCACGCCCTTACTCTTTTAAACGGGTTCGGACTTCTAGATTCAACCCATATATATTCTACCGTGTCACCCACTACTATGGGAAAACCACTTCTCCTAAGTTGTAGCGCTGCAACATAATGTGGTACATACGAGTTATAGTCTTCCCTACGCAACTTAACTCTCACAACCAGCGTTGATGGATCCACCTTTTCTTCCACGAGACTCTCATATACACGTCTAAACTCTTTCATCAAGGTATCTGCTACACGATATTTTCTCCTCTCAAGTTCCTTGAAAAGCGTCCTTGCAAGGTTTTTCTGAAAATCTCTAAGGAAGACTGGATAGTCGGACCTAACCGCTTCCACTCCCTTTACTACAAGCTCTCCCGAAGAGGTTATTCCAATGTACCTCTTTAGAGAAGAAAACTTCTCGCCCCCTGTCTGTGGAAACACTATATACCTGAAGGCCTTGTCGACCTTCATGGGCAACCCCGTTATCCTGGAGACATATGCTGCAAAATTCTCAAACTCACTCTGTTGTGCACATCTTTTCGTCAAGAAAATACTGTCTGTGTCACCGTATAATACTCTAAAGCCCCATCTTCTAGCTAGACTGTGGATTTCTCTCATTATCTTCCGCGAAATCCTATTAATCCACTCAAAGGTTAAAGGATTTCCGAGTCTGTTATAGTTGTTTCCACTATAACCGTAGCTTGATACGAGTAACATTTTGAGTTCATTTGTCCTTTGCTTGACCCACACTTTTTCTCTTCCCGAAACTCTGTCTCTCAACCTTTTATAGTATAGCCTTCTCCTGAGAGGCTCCTCCACAACTTCGGACAAGAAGGGCTTTTTGCCTTTTCTCACATATCTCCTAGTTACGGTCTCATAGCTTACGCCATATTTGACGATTATATGGGGAAACATAGACTCAAAGTCGAGACTTGCCACATTCTCATATATCCCCGGCTTGGGATGAAACATGACGCCTCCCCTATCGTTGACATGTATCTCCCAGGCAGATCTCACGACCACATTTGCATTCATTCTAGGAGGAACTGCAAACCCCCTCTTTAAGAGAAGAAACGTTTGTCTTTCCTCAACCATTCTCCCATAGGTCAGTTTAGCGGCATCCTGAGGGGGAAGAAACGTGAAACGGCATCGCTCCTCGAGCCCAGCCAGCCCTATCCTATAATAGAGGCTGGACTTGAGAAAAATTCTCCCTTCGAGAGGAAAGCCTCGCCGGCCAAATCCTTTTGTTGGCGAGAATCTTTTTAGGCGCAACGATAGTTGGTTCCATTCTCTGTAATCTAGGTTTGATACAATCAGGTCTGGATCTTGTTTCTCGATAAGTTTTTCTAGCTCGTTCAGGACATCCTCTTCGTCGCCACTAATGGTTTCTCTATCATCTTTAAGCTTATAAGAGAAAACGGTTATCTTGTTCTTTCTCACAAAAATGGAGAGAAAGAGCTGTCTTAGTGGTAGAGGGGCTGTGATAAAAGGTTCTTCTTCCTCAGCGTCTACGTTGTAGAGAGCCATGGGTTTTAGTAATGTTTCCGAGAACTCGGCTAAGGCCTTGTGTTTATGGGTAATGTCTGCAGAAAAAGCATCTATGCGTCTTTCCCTTAGCTTTTTCAAAAAAATGTGATATTCGACTGTGTCCTCTAGGACTATTTTATAGAAAGAGGCTTTTCCTCTGGGAAAAATCTTTAAGGTAACTTCTTCGAAGTCAAAGAAATTCTGGCTTGACAAGGCTTTTCCTATATCAGTCTTTCTCACAAGTATATACGGTCTATACTCTCTTTCAACGATGAAAACTCCTCCCTTATCGTTCTTAAACCAGAACCTAGCCTTGCCGCCGTCTACCCCGATATGGTAGAGAAAAAACTTCAAGCATCATGCACCCCTTCTAGCGCCTCTAGCTTCTTCTCTATAACGTTCAGCCTCGACACAACATGTATGATGGAGAGAAGGCACAGAGAGCCGAGAAGATAGGGGTTTGAAAAATTCGACAAAACATGCTCATTTTCCATCCAGAAAACGACAAGCTCCTCTAGAGCAGCGCTATCTTCTTCTCCTAGAAAAACACCTATCTCTCTCCTTATCCTAGAGATCTCCTCCTTCAATCTATGGTTGAAGTTGACGTTTACCCTCCCCACTAGAACCACCCCCTGACTTTTTCGAGATTTGCATGTTCCAGAAAGAGACTCCTAGGCATGCCTACAGGATCCTTAAAGTTTACGACTTCAATGTAGCCTCTACGCTTTCTGACCCAGAATATTTGTGACGCAAAATGCCTTAGAAATATGGGCCCGTCTGGAATTGTTTTTCTCATCTGCGACTCGGCTACTATTATTACTAGGGAAATTCCCAATGATAGAACATCTTTTGCCTTGCCCAGAGTCTCTATCATTAATGGATAGACTTTATATGAGAAAAGCTCGGTGAGCCTATAGAGAAAAACTGTATCTACTTTGAGCCTCTTTGCTTCTCTCAAATAATTGAAACTTAGGGCTTGCCGAATGTTGTAGATGTTTGCCACGAATATCCTTTTCAGCCCTTCTACCGGGTCTATGTTTTTTCCCAGCAAGTATTCCGAAAGGGAATATGTGTCAAGGATTGTACCCTCGTGATAATCCCTAAAAG